>ERZ808032.28-NODE-28-length-24160-cov-46.670681_pt1 | contig 24160 bp, 39 predicted proteins | sample MGYA00380187_ERZ808032 | MGnify/ENA primary metagenome ERZ808032 (study PRJEB31490, sample SAMN06133378) | cow dung metagenome | isolation source: M10 | host: cow | place: China: Chengdu | collected 2015-05 ...
TACACATTTATCTCGCTGAAAATCGATATAAATTAACATAAATAATTTTTTTAAAAGAAAAATAAACAGGTGAAGATATGGAATATGTTGGAATTGGTGTTCTTAAGTCCATACTGATGCAAAAAAGGTGTCGCGTAGTTTTGCGATACCTTTTTTATGATATGAAAAACCAGACGATGGATTTCGGGATCTCATCTCCGCCTGAATTGAAATACTGGAATAGCTGCGTCGGTTGGTGTGCTCGAGGAGTTGATGCGCTCGCGGACAGAATGGACTTTTACGGCTTCCGTGATGACGTGTTCGGCCTTGCTGAGATCTACGACGCTAATAACAGGGATATATTATTCCCGTCAGCTATTCAGGGCGCTCTGATAGCCGGATGCTCTTTTATCTATATTTCTGAAGACGAATATGGATATCCAAGACTCCAGGCTATTAACGCGGACGATGCGACAGGAATCGTCAATCCTATTACTGGGCTTCTTAATGAAGGCTACGCAGTTCTCGAGCGTGATATGGCCGGACTTCCTGTTAAAGAAGCTTACTTTACGCATGAGTACACAGCATATTATGAGAACGGAACGCTTGTCGATTCTCGTGAATATGCAATTAAGGAGCCGATGCTCGTTCCAATGGTCTTTAGGCCAGACGCGAAGAGAGTCTTCGGACATTCAAGGATCACGCGTTCATGTATGTCTCAGGTATGCAGTGCGTTAAGAACGATCAAACGTTCCGAGATCTCCGCGGAGTTCTATTCTTTCCCTCAGAAGTACGTAACCGGAGTAGATCAGGACGCGGAACAAATAGATAAATGGTCGGCTGCAATGAGCGCGATGATGAAGTTCACGCTCGGAGAAGACGGACAAGATCACGTAAAGCTTGGACAGTTTACACAACAGTCGATGCAGCCGCATATCGAGCAGCTTAAGATGTTCGCTTCACTCTTTGCTTCAGAAGTTGGGCTTACACTTGACGATCTGGGATTCCCTTCTGCTAATCCGTCGAGTTATGACGCGATAAGAGCTTCACACGAGAATTTGAGGCTCACAGCGAGAGCTGCACAGAAGTCTTTTAACGTGGGAATTCTTAACGCTGGATATCTGGCTGCTTGTATTAGAGACAGATACGCGTATACACGTCAACAGATCACAGTCGAGCGTCCTGTTTGGCTGCCACCATTTAGGGCGGACGTTTCGATGCTCTCAGGAATCGGGGACGCGCTCCAGAAGATTAACGGAGCTTATCCGGAATATCTTACTGAAGACAAGATTCTTGAACTTACGGGATTCTAGGAGGTTTATATGGTTACAAGGTTTAACACTGGCGACAATATTTTAATTCCGGCGACAATTAAAAGCGCTAGAGAAGAAAATGGAGTCGTTATCTATGAAGTAGACGCTAATCTCTGGGAAGGAATCCCTGAAGATCAGATCATCGTAAATGAAGCGGCAGCTTCTCGAAGAACTGTTGAAGAAGGCTTCCGCGAGATGATCGAGGAAGGAAGATTCAGGTATTAAAAGCTATATGCTTTTAATATAGCCTGAACACTGATTGCAAGCAGTGAGAGCGTTGTCCGCCAGCGCTCTTTTTTCAGGCTCTAAAATCTGGTGGGGAAGGCGGTGCTTATGGCTCAGGATGTTGTTCCAGGTCTTAACGAAGCGATTAATACTTCGTTCGAGTCCAATATGATGAAGGACAGAACTATCGCTCGGATCTCCGGGAAGATCCGAGACGGAACCGCAACTCTGGAAGATGGACATATGTACGCGGCGCACGCTGGCGAAAATATGTCGAAGGCTCTCCTGGCTAATCTCACAGCTGAGAATCTTCCGGACGGAACGCTCTACTATAACATAGCGAAGCGGACAGTTGTTCCGGCGCTTGAAACAAATTACGAGCTGACGAACGAAGTCGCCGAACAGATTCAGGCTATCGTTGACAAGAAGACTAAGATCGGAATCAAGGGAGTCAAAGCAGACTTTCCTGAAGAAAGGATCCAGGGGCTTGTCGATATGATGACGGCCGACGGAATTACGCTGGAAGATGCGCTTAAGTGGCTCGAAGAACCAATCGTCAATAATAGCGAAGCCTTTTTTGACGATTATGTCGACGAGAACGCAAGATTCCGATCAGAAGTCGGGCTTAAGTCGTATCTTATCCGGACAGCTGAAGCGAAATGTTGCGACTGGTGTGCGGCGCTCGAAGGAACTTATGAATATGGATCTGAGCCTCCGGACATCTACAGACGACATGAATATTGTCGATGCTCCGTTACATTTAAATCTGAGAAAAAATCTCAGAATGTCCATACAAAACGTGAATGGAGCGATACTTCAGAGAATATTGAAGCTCGGAGAGATGCTGGACAGCGGACGGAGCAGACCGCAAGAGAACGGCTTGAAGTCGCTAGAATCCTTCAAAGGGATAGCGAAATTAAGCAATACATGAGCGAAACGGGTTACAACAGAGAGACGGCCAGAAGGTCGACTCGAAACAAAAGTCCGGCTCAGATCGAGGCGGACATTCAAAAAGTAAAAGAGCGTCAAGCTAGGATAAGGGGGTCAGATAAAAAGTGAAAAGGGATAATCAATATCCCTCTTTTACTAACGTAAGACTCACAAGAAAATCTAAAACACTTGGCGCTGACGCGATTAATCTCTACGCGTCGACAGGTCAAAACCTGATGACCTGGCAGCAAATACAGATAAAGTCGATAATGATGGTCAATCCTTCCGGATCCTGGAAGCATATGAATTACTGTATCGGCTTATCTAGGCGAAACGGAAAAGGCGAAGTCCTGGCTGCTCGCGAAATGTATGGTCTTATTCATTTAAAAGAGAAGATCTTACACACAGCACACAGGACGACGACTTCACACGATGCTTTTAATCGTCTGTATACGCTGCTAAAAAAAGCCGGGTATCTCGAACACTCGAAAAAGAAGAAGGTCATGCCGCCGAAGTCGTTCTTCGCTTCAAAGCAGTATGGCCTTGAACATATCGAGATATCAGACGGCGGTGTGATTGATTTCAGAACGCGAACAGATAACGGCGGACTGGGCGAAGGCTTCGATCTTCTTGTAGTTGATGAGGCTCAGGAATATACATCGAAACAAGAATCGGCGCTTCTTTATACAGTTTCAGCTTCGAAGAATCCTCAAACGATCATGGTCGGCACTCCGCCGACGGCTTCCTCTCATGGAGATGTGTTCGTCAGGATCCGAGAAGCGGTTCTTAATAAAAAAGCTCCTGAGACTGGGTGGGCTGAATGGTCGACTCCGGAACTTGTTGAAGGTGATAAGCTTTATGATCCTAAGCTCTGGAAGAAATATAATCCGAGCTATGGGAAGCTTCTCAATGACAGGAAGATCCGGAACGAGATCACAGGGAACGACCTGGATTTCAACATTCAAAGGCTTGGCTTTTGGTGTACGTTTAATCAAAAGTCTGAAATATCTGAAGCCGACTGGAATGTTATGAAGGTTGATTCGATGCCAGAGCTTCAGGATCAGAGATTCGTCGGAATCAAATACGGGAAGGATGGAGTTAACGTCTCCATGAGCTTCGCAGCAAGGACGAAGGACGGAAAGATCTTCGTCGAATCTGTAGCTTGCGAATCTCAAAGGAACGGAAACGGCTGGATTTTTGAATTTTTGTATAATCCGAAAATTTCGAAAATAGCAATCGACGGAGCTTCCGGTCAGATGATCCTGGCGGATCAGATGAAGCAGCATGGAATCAAAAAACCGCCGATACTTCCTAAAGTTGGAGAAATCATCACAGCGAATGCTATGTTTGAACAGGCTGTCTTTTCGAAGGAGCTAGTTCACAGGGGTCAGAAATCACTTACTGACTCCGTCACAAACTGCGAAAAACGTCTTATCGGCTCACAGGGCGGTTTCGGCTATAAATCGATAGTGGATATCTATGATATCTCATTGATGGATAGCGCGATTCTTGCTTTTTGGTTGTGCGCTACGACCAAAAAAGCACAAAAGAAGCAATCAATAAGTTTTTAAGAAAGATCCTTCGGGATCTTTTTTTATTAAAAAAATTACGTTACTCAACGGTAAAAGAGGGAGGTTTAAACATGAGTGAATTTAAGGTAATCGAGACACAGGAAGATTTTGATAAGGCCATTAAGTCAAGGCTGGCTCAAAAAGATCGCGAGCTTGAAGAGAAGTTTAAGGATTATAAGTCTCCTGAAGATGTGACAGCCATGAAGGCTGAATTTGATAAGCAGCTTAAGGAAGCTCAGGAATCTCTTAAACAGGCTCAGGAAAAACTTAAGGCTCACGATTCCGAGGTGTCCGAACTTACCAAAAGAGCGGAAACGGCTGAGAATTCTCTTCTTAAGAATAAGATAGCCAACGAATATAAGCTTCCTTTTGAGCTTGCCGGAAGGCTTATCGGATCTAATGAAGAGGAACTCAAAAAGGACGCTGAAAGCTTATCGGGAATTCTTGGAACTCCGAAAGCAGCTCCGCCGCTTCACACCGGAACACAAACGAGCGCTTCAAGCGCTTCAGTTGATGCTGGCATGGGCGAATTATTAAGCCAGATAAATGCACAGCTTGCTAAATAAGGAGGCTTATATGAGCGAAATTTTAACAAGGGGATCTCTTCTTCCTCCAGTAGTTACAAATCAGATGTTTAATAAGGTTCGTGGAAAATCTTCACTCGCTAGATTGTCCGGATCTGAGCCTATTCCATTTAACGGTGAGACAGTTTTCACTTTTTCAATGGATAGCGAAGTGGATCTCGTCGGCGAGAACGGCGCAAAGTCAAACGGCGGCGGTACAGTTGCAGCCATTCAGATGATTCCTGTTAAAGTCGAGTACGGCCTCAGAGTATCAGACGAATTCAGATACGGATCTGATGAGATCAGACTCCAGTATCTTACATCTTTTGCTGAAGGCTTCGCTAATAAGGTAGCTCGTGGTATCGATATCATGGCCTTCCACGGTGTTAATCCAAGATCAAAGCAGAAGGCTTCTGTAATCACAAACAAGAACTTCGATGATCTTATTTCTAACACTATTGTTTTTGATTCTTCACATCCTGACAAGAATATCGTTGACGCTATCGCTCTTGTAGAAGGCGCTGAGCACGATGTTTCAGGACTTGCTATCGCTCCAGCTATGAAGAATGCACTCGCTAAGCTCACAAAAGGCTCCAGCTCAAACGAGCCGATGTTCCCTGAACTTGGATGGGGCGCAACTGTTGGCGCTATAAATGGGCTTCCAACAGATGCGAACAGCACAGTTTCATTCAATTCTGGAGCTGATCGTGCAATCGTTGGAAATTTCGCAAGCTTCTTCAAATGGGGCTTCGCTAAGCAGATTCCGATCGAAGTTATCGAATATGGTAATCCTGATAATTCAGCTCTTGGAGATCTTAAGGGTCATAACCAGGTATATCTTCGCGGCGAAGCTTATGTCGGTTGGGGAATCATTGATCCTTCAGCTTTTGCTATCGTTAAGACTTCAGTTTCAGCTTGATCGTAGGAGGCGCTTATGCTTTACAGAAATGTAAAGACGGGCGACGAGCTGATGTTCAGTTCAGTTATCTATTCACCAGACTGGGAGCTGGTGGAAGATAAGAAAGATAAGGCTCAGGCGGAGCTTCCTCGAACGGAAGCTCCTGAAGCTGAGCCTGTCGTTAAGCCTGTCAAAAAGGAAACTCCCAAAAAGAAGCCAGTTAAGAAGAGGACAAAGAAATGAGTAATTCACCATTTGCGACAGTAGAAGATATTCAAACTCTATATAGGCCACTGTCAGCTTCAGAGCAGTCGAGAGCCGAAGCACTTCTTCCTCTTGTATCTGATGAGATCAGGATTCTTGGAAAAAATTCCGGGAAGGATATCGATCAGGCGATCGCCGACGATCCCACTTATGGGAGCGTAGTCAAGATCGTAACTTGTGACGTAACCTTCAGAATTTTGCGTCAGAATACGGAAGGTGAAGCAATGACTCAGGAATCTCAGTCTGCTCTTGGATATAGTTGGAGCGGATCATTTGCTGTCGCTGGAGGCGGAATTGCTAATTCTATCCTGGTAAATGATCTTAAGAAGCTGGGTCTTCTTAGACAGAAAATGGGGAGCGAGTTCTTATGGCAAGGATCAAAGGGACAACAGTGATATTGTATACGGAAGTTCAGACAGGGGAAGATCCCTTCGGGAATCCAATATATGAAGAGATGCCTGTGGAAGTTGATAACGTGCTTGTCGGAGAACCTTCGACAGATGATATCACATCCGCGACTCAGATGTTCGGAAAAGTCATCTCTTATATGCTTGGAATTCCAAAAGGAGATACGCACGACTGGACTGATAAGGAAGTCGAATGGACGGACGCTTATGGCCACGTTCATAAGGTTAAGACGTTCGGATTCCCTATCACCGGAATCGAAGCGAATATCCCTGAATCACTTCCCTGGCATATGAAGATGAGGTGTGAAGAATATGGCTAAAAACGTAAGTTTCAAGCTGAATCTTCCAGGTCTTAATGAGCTGATGAAGTCTCCAGAGATGGAAGCAGCTCTCGATCAGGCTGGAGAAGCTGTCGCGGCTAATGCCGGAAGCGGATATTCTCACAGAGTTCACCAGGCTTCTTTTGTTGCGATCTGTAATGTCTACCCGGACGATGCATTCGCAGCAAGTGACAATTATGCAAATAATACGCTGCTTAAGTCCTTGAGCGCCGTAGGGCTGCCGATGACTAAGGGAGGCTAATATGATCGAGGTTACAGTTAAAGACTTCTTGTCGTCTAAGGTAGATATTCCGGTGCTCTTAGAAGTTCCGAAAAATCCAAGCCAGAGAATGATAATTCTCGAAAAGACGGGCGGAACAAGAAGAAATCTGATCCAGTCATCAATCTTCGCAATTCAAAGCTACGCTCCGACTAAGTACGAAGCAGCTGAGATTAATGAAGTCGTTAAAAGATTGATGCTCGATGGAAACGACGGAATCGTGACTCTGGATAGTGTTGTAAGCGTAAGCCTAAATTCAGACTACGATTTCACGGATACAAGCTCAAAACGTTACAGATATCAAGCCGTTTTTGACATTACGCATTATGAAGGAGGCGAAAATGAATAAGAATAACGCTTCAAATGTCAGCGCCGGAAAGCCAAAAGTAGGCGGAGCTGTATTCAGCGCTCCAGTTGGAACTCCACTTCCAACGACTACGACTGAAGCTCTCGATGCTGCATTCGTTAATCTGGGCTATTGCTCAAAAGATGGTGTCACAAACTCCACAAGTCTTGAAACTCAGAAAATTAAAGCTTGGGGCGGAAATATAGTTCTTGTCATCCTGTCATCCAAGGACGACCAGTTCAAGTTTAAACTTATCGAGGTTAAAAACGTGGATGTACTTAAGTATGTTTACGGCGACAACAATGTTTCGGGAACGCTCGAAACAGGTATCGCTATAAATGTAAATGCTGACGACATCCCTGAACAGTCTCTCGTTATCGATATGATCCTCAGAGATAACACAGCGAAGAGAATCGTAGTTCCTTCCGCTAAGATCTCCGAGTTCGGCGATATCAATTACGCTGATGCTGACGCGATCGGCTACGAAGTTACTAACGACTGTACTCCGGACGGTTCCGGGAATACTCACTATGAGTATTTGCTGAAGAGCGGATCACCTTCAGCTTAATGGGAGGAAAATATGAAGATTAAGACGAAGAGCGGATTCGTCTGGGATGTCGACGAAAAAAAGGCGGCGGACTGGGATTTCGTTGACGCTCTCTGTGATTGTGAGAGCGAAAACGCTACAACTAGAGTTGTAGCTTCGAGAAACTGTATAAAAATGCTCCTTGGAACAGACGGAGCTTCAGCACTTGCTGAGCACGTCAAAGACGAGAATGGTGTCCGAAATATTGGACAGATGCTTATCGAGTTCAGGGAGATCATGAGCCAGATAGGTGAGAAACAAAAAAAATCCTGATCCTCTCAAGAATGATAGCGCTTGATGAGGAATCGCTTATCTGTGACCTGGCTGAAGTCTATCGAATATATGATATGAGATCTTTTCCCTGTTCATATATTGCAATACTGGCCAGCGGACTTCGAGATAATTCAAGAATCAAAATGAAAGCGTCGGGGCTAGAAGTAGACCTTGATCGTCTACTTCTGGCTCATATCGCTGATTCGTCTCGCTATAACTTATGGGCGAAGACGGAAGACGGACAAAAAGGAAGAAATCGGCCGAAGTCGTTCGTTGAGCTTCTGACCGAGAAAATAGACGAGTCAAAGCTTCCGATCGGATTCAATTCGAGCGAAGACTTTGAGAAAGCTTGGAGGGATATCAATGGCTAGTGATTTAGGAACCGCGTACGTCCAAATAGTTCCATCTGCGACAGGAATAAGCGGCTCGATCTCTTCAGTCCTTGATCCTGAAGCTACAAAAGCCGGAAAAAGCGCCGGACTTAATATCGCCGGCGGAATCGGTTCCGCAATCGTTGGTGGAGCTACCATTGTAGCCGGAGCTACGGCCGCAGTTACCGGAGCCGTCGTTAAAGGAACGTCTGATCTTGCTGCTTATGGCGACAATATTGATAAGATGTCTCAGAAGATGGGAATGAGTGCCGAAGCTTATCAGGAATGGGACGCTGTAATGCAGCACTCAGGGACTTCAATGGAAGCCATGAAGAGCTCAATGAAGACTTTAGCGAACGCAGCGGAAACAGGATCGGACGCGTTCGAGCTTTTGGGAATATCTCAGGAACAAATCGCGACTATGTCTCAGGAAGAGCTGTTCGAAGCAACTATAACAGCACTTCAGAATGTTGAAGACGAGACACAGCGCACATATTTAGCCGGAAAAACACTCGGAAAAGGCGCGACAGAACTCGGAGCGCTTCTTAATACATCCGCCGAAGATACTCAGGCGATGCGAGATAGAGTTCACGAGCTGGGCGGAGTGATGTCAGACGAAGCTGTCAAAAATGCGGCTGCATTCCAGGACAATCTTCAGGATATGCAGACAGCTATCAGCGGAGTCGGACGAGGCCTCGTCGCTCAGCTTCTTCCAGGAATGAATCAGATAATGGAAGGATTCACTGGACTCATTCTTGGAGAAGAAGGTGCTTCTGAAGCACTAAGCACCGGATTCGAGAGTCTGTTTGAGTCGATTGGATCTATAAGTGAAAACGTCGTTTCGATGATCTCCGAAATGCTTCCAGGCATAATCGAGGGAATCGCCGGAATGCTTCCACAGCTTATCGAGATGGCAACTTCACTATTAATATCACTGGCTGAAAGTCTAGTTTCAGCCTTGCCTACATTCATAACGGCTGTTATTCCGTCGCTCTTGATGGCGGCCGGACAGATAATTATAGCTCTGGGCGATGCTATCATTCAGACAGCTCCGCAGCTTGTTAGCGCCGGAATATCTCTTTTTGAACAGCTTAAAAGCGCATTCAACGGCGGAGAAATGCTTCAGAAGGGACTCGAAACTGTTCAGGGGCTTCTCGATGGAATAACTCAGTCTCTTCCTTCTATTCTTGCCGAAGGAGTTGAAATCGTAACGAATATCGTAACCGGAATTCTTGAAGCTCTTCCGCAGCTCATCACAACAGCCGGAGAACTTATTGCTTCGTTTGCTGGATTTATTCTTGAAAATCTTCCGACAATCTTGGATTCCGGAGTTCAGCTGCTTGGAAGTCTTGTTCAGGGAATTCTGGATTCTCTTCCGGAGATAGTTTCTTCAGTTATTGAAGTTATAGCTCAATTTGTAGCTACAATCGGAGAACATCTACCTGAGATCCTTGAATCGGGAATCACGCTTCTGGGTGAACTTATATCCGGAATCATTCAGTCGATCCCGGATCTTGTACTTGGAATAGGCGAAATAATCGCGAAGATAGTTGAAGTTTTCGGCGAATATGATTGGTTATCTATCGGATCCGACATTCTCCAGGGAATAATTAACGGCCTCATGAATATGATTGATTCTCTTGTCGATGCAGTCCAGAAACTCGCGTCAGCTATATGGGACGAAATTCTCGACTTCTTCGATATCGGATCGCCTTCAAAATTAGCGGCATGGGCTGGTCAGATGATTGATGAAGGTTGGGCTGGTGGTATTCAGGATAATGCTGATCTTGTCGAAGATGCTGTCTCAGATCTTAGCGATGACGTAGCGACAGAGCTTCAGATGTCTCCAGTAGTAGGTTCTGGCGCTGCCATGTCAGAACAGACGACAGATTCACGAATCGACAGACTCATTCAGCTCATGGAAGAATATCTTCCTCAGATGGCTGAAAACAGAGTCGTTCTTGAAGGCGACGCTGAAGGTCTTTTCAATGTAATGCAGAATCAAAACAAGATTTACAAGAGGATGAACGGAGAAAGCGCGTTCGCGTGATGAGGTGGCTAAATGGCTATATCAATCTTATTTAAGGTCGACACGACCGATTATACCGGGAATGTTGTCCAAAATACTTGGAACGTGAACAAGCTTCCTGTTTATAAGACGTACAAGGATGCTAACGAAGTGACACATAGAAGGTTTTTAAGGAATAAGATTTCAGGTAAGTTCCAGATGGTTTTTTCCTCAATATCTGATTATGCATCGTTCAAAGCAGTCCTTGAGGCTAAGAGATCGGCGACGAACTTCACTGTTCCGTGTACTGTCTACGACAATATGTCAGGAAGCACTGTCACGATCAACGCATTCCTTGACTATGATATCACTGTTAAACAGTCCGCTGGGCTTACGGAATATATTGAGCCCTTCGAAGTCAAACTCGAGGAAAAATAGATGATTAAAGTTACTGATGCGACTAAAGCTGCGTGGAAATCCGACGCGGCTCATAAGGAAATAGAGATCCGAATCCCTGAAGCGGATATAACCTTATCGAATGAGGATATCGTCAGCGAAAGCCTGGAGCTTAAAGAAGCGATCGAATCAAGCGGAAATCTATCTTTTCAGGGCTGTATTGCAGCCTCCTTAAAAGTCGAATGCTTTACTCTTGTAGACGACACACTGGAAGGAATGTGGATTGAAGCGGATATCATAGCAGATAACACGCAGACGATTCCTCTCTTCAGGGGATATATTAGCGAAGTCACTAATCAGACTCATGAAGAGTTCACGACAGTAATTAGAGCTTATGACGCTCTATATAAGATCAATAATACGGACGTTACAAGTTGGTATAATGGGCTATCGTTCCCAATGACTGTCCAGGCTTTTCGAAATTCTTTTTTCAATCGCGTCGGTGTTACACAGGTAGCCGACTATCTTACTAACGACGGAATCACGATTCAGAAGACAATTGAAGATAAGGTCATAATGGGCGCTAAGATCATTAAGGCCATATGTCAGATTAACGGGCGCTTCGGTAGGATATCGAGAACCGGACGCTTTGAATATGTTCATCTGACAGAGGCAGCCGAAGCACTATATCCGGCCGAAGATCTCTATCCAGACGACGATATATATCCATCCGACGAAAATGCGGTCGATAACGTGCTTAAGGCTCATTACTCAGCCATAAGCTTCGAGAATTACAGAGTCGCGTCTATCGATAAGGTGCAAGTCATCGACAAGAGCGGACAGATAGCTGCGAGCGCTGGATCTGGTACGAATATCTTCACACTAAAAGATAATCCACTTGTCTGGGGCTTATCTTCAGCTAATCTTCAGGCGGTAGCTCGTAACCTGTATAACACAGTTCAGGGCTTGTGGTACACACCTTCAGAAGTTAAATGTGTCGGGCTTCCCTATGTGGAATGTGGCGATTTCGTTCTTATGAGCGCTCGACTCTCGATAATAAGATCTTATGTATTATCGAGGACGCTGAAGGGGATTCAGGCGATCACGGATTCATTTAAGGCTCCGGGAGATAAAAAGCAGCCTGTTTATACTCCTAATATTCAAACTCAGACGAATGCTAACGCTCAGGCTATAACGAACGAAGCTTCGACGAGACAGACGCAGATCACGAACGAGGCGAATACGCGTCAAAGTCAGATTAACGCGGAAGCATCTACTCGTCAGAGCCAGATTAACGCAGAAGCTCAGGCTCGTCAAAATGCAGATAATAACGAGGCAAATATTCGAGCTAACCAGGTGCAAGCTGTTAATGTGAGATGCGATCAGCTTGTATCTAAGGATGCTCAGATCGAGTCGCTTGTGGCGACTAAGGCTTCGATTACAGATCTTCAGGCGACAAACGCGACGATCGCGCACGTAAACGCGCAGCTTGTTAACACGAATCAGCTTGTCGCTCAGAAGGCTAGTATCGCCGAGCTTAACGCGGTCAAGGCTACAGTTAACTATATCAATGCAAGATATATCACGGCGCAGCAAGTTACGACAGCCGTTAATTCGGCGCTTCAGGGTCAGATTACTTGTGGATCCCTGAGAACTGGATCAATATCTTTGTATGATGGCTCTGGATATACGAATCTGTATACGCTGCTAGATCGGCGATATGTGACGAGATATTAATTCAAGATCACGAGAACAAATCGCACGATCGCGCGAATTTATATCAATAATATGTATATTTTATCGATATACAAGAATCTTGAATATCACTTACGGGAGCTAATATCGTGAGCGAGTAAGATTCTATTTTTTTAGAACTTAACTAACAAAATATTTGTATTTGAGGCTTTTATGGATCTTAGAATCAGGGAATTCTTGGATCAGGTGATTAGCCTGGTCAATATGTATGATGATATTCCGCTGGAAGCTAGGCGGCTCGCACTTGAGTCCGCCATGTATAACACGGAACGAGCAGCCAACAAAGCAATAAAAGAGCAAAGTGAAAAAGCTCTAATGATGGAGGAAGGTCATGCAGAAGACTTACTCACGAATCAACTGGGAGAACTACCCGTCGGAGAATACTCCGCTGAACGAGAGCAATCTGAACAGAATGGACTTTGCTCTTGACCAGATCGACGACAGAGTTATCACTCTGGACACTGAAAAGGCGGATTCTACCACAGTCGACAATCTGATCGCATCTATTAGCGTCGATGACGCGACTGGTGTAATCACGATTACCAAGCAGAACGGAGCGACTGTCACACTTCAGACGACTCTCAACAAGATAGCTATTAACTTTAGCTACGACTACGATACTCAGGAAATCGTCTTAACGATGAACGATGGATCTACAGCCCGAATCGATATCTCGAGCTTGATCCAGAATAATGAATTCGAGAACACAGCGACAATCGGCTTATCAGTATCGCCGCTTGGAATCGTAACGGCTAACATTATCAATCATTCAATTGGAGAAGATCAGCTCCGAACAGACTATTTGGCCGAAATTCAACTATCTGAAGCTCACGCTAACGCATATCAGCAAGCTTCCGAAGGTTTCAGCCTGGATTCCGAAGCCTGGGCGAAGGGAACTAGATCAGGCCTTCCGGTCGGATCCGGCGACGATGGCTATCAGGATAACTCCAAATTTTATCGAGGTCGTTCAGAAGCCTGGGCGACAGGTCAGTTCGAAGGAAGCGATGTTCCCCTGTCAGATCAGACATATCAGAATAATGCAAGATACTACACAGGACGCGCGGAAGCCTGGGCTGTCGGAAAATTCCAGGGCGCGAGCGTGCCTCCGGGTGACGAAACTTATGATAATAATTCGAAATATTATGCGAGCGTAGCTTCTCAGCTTAGGGACGCGACAAGCCAGATCAAAGACCAGGCTTCGGAGCTTCTTCAGCAAGTTACAGACAGATTGACCGGACTTAATATCATGATTAACTACGCGGACGGATGTATGTACTACGATATTAATTCCGGAATCAGGCTCCAAATTGATCCATTGACAGGCGATCTCATGTACGAGATTGTAACCGGATAGGAGGACTAAATGGTAAACGCTGGAAGAGTTTTAATTATTCCAAAAGGAACATGGAGCAATCTTCAGAATTATGAAATGCTCGATCTTGTATCACTGGACGGAGTCGCTTATCTGGCTCGTGCTGCTTCGGTCGGCCAAAATCCTTCGACCGATACTTCTATGACATATTGGCAGCCATTCGGAACTGCTTCCGAGATAGCGACAACTTCTAAGCCTGGTCTCGTAATGCCAGATGGCCAGACCATCACTATCGACGCGACTGGTCTTATTCAGGCGAATCTTGGAATCTCAGATCTTAATAATGTGACGATTACAAGTATCGCCAACGGTCAGATCTTAGTATATGATTCCACGGCCGGAGCTTGGAAGAATTCAAAACTGTCAGTATCAGCTGGGGATGTTAATTACAACAATCAAACTTCCGGATTAGCAGCTACAAAAGTCCAGGGCGCGATCGACGAAGTTAGTTCGCAAATGCAGACTTTAGAGACTTCGATTGATGGTAAACAGAGCAAAACTTTAACAACAGCTCGGACTATTGGAGGCGCTTCCAGAACAACAGTCGAGGCAGCTCTTGGAGCGCTGGCAGATAGTAATTATCTAGTTGATAATCTCACATCATCGTCAGCGGTCAAGGCTCTTACAGCTAATCAGGGCTTACAGCTTGCTAATAAACATAAGGTCACAAGAAAGACTGCCAATACAAGCTCTTGGGCAGCGGATACAAGTTCTCAGTCAGGAATAACACTGTATAAGAAATCAATTAGCTTGACTCATGTTTATGTTGATAGTCCTAGTGTTGATATATCAACAAGCTCAGGAACAGGACTCCCAACAGCGGCACAACAAAAAGCATATGACCTTCTTCAGTATGTAACTGTTGATGGTACGACAATGAATCTGTATGCATCAGATATCCCGACAGATACATTCTATATCCAGATAGAGGGGGTGGACTAAATGGCTGAGAAATTATGTCAATTAAAGAAAAAAGGTGGGGGAGGTTATAATGGTGCATTAGCCAAGGAAGTTTGGATAAATCATTATTACTCAGGTCAGGGAAGCGGTTTCACCTACTTTAATGATACTAAAATCGAAGGAAAATCTGGAGATTTATCGGCTACACTCATTAATAATAATTCTCAATTTTTTACAGCTTCAGGAAGTAATCCATGCACGTTAACAGCGACTCAAAAATGTCATGTAACAAAATATTATCTTGGTAATTCTACAAGTGGTACACCAACTATCACTGAGTACGATTTAAACGTTGGGGATACAATTCAAATTAGAAATACAAATCCTTCACCTTTAGTTCAAGGATTGATTATCTATTAAAAATCTTCAAGTCGACTAAAACAACATTAAAAAGGAGGATTAAATCATGAAATACTATCTCGTAAAAATACTTACAAACGCACAAGGACAGGACGGAACAACAATCGCCAAGTTTGACACACAGGAAAGTGCTATTATCGGCTATCACAACACACTCGCATCATTTCACAATGCCGCTGATGTACTCTATGCAGTAGTCGAGATCCTTGACGAATATGGTCGTGTCCTTGGTGGAAAGAACGGTTACACGGAGACCGTAGACCATAGACCAACTCCTGAACCACAGCCTGAGCCAGAAGAAACCTAATTCGTTAAAGAAACAAAAGGAAAATATATGACAGTACAGGAATTTATAAACAATAGGTTGCCTTAAACTCTGGTTTTGATATCAGGTTGTAACAAGGTCGTAATCCCTATTGTTTATAATTATACAAAATACGCAAAAGGAGAAGTTTCCGACATTAATGTCGGGGAGATACGCAAAAATGAAAAGCATTGGATTTCAGACATTGATGCAAATGTATACGAGCCCGGAGTTTATGGCTGGACAGAAGTCTGATTCAAAAAGTGACATTCAAAAGATAATCACTTAATAGAAAAAGCTTTATTACAAAATTTTGCAAAAAAATCACAAGATAATCACGAGATAAGTTAGGGGGGCATTTATGGGAATATTGCAATCAAGCGCATTAACTCTTATTGTCGGAGCTCTTGGAGCTCTTATATCTCTCTATCTCACATATATTTTCAATCGGTATACCAAGCGGACGGAGGAATACCGAAAAAAGAGGGAAGACCAGGAAGCAGCAGCACTTAAAAAAAAAGAGCAAGACGATACTCTTATGCTCTTGATCTTGCGTATTGAACTCAGGTATATCATAGATAAGACAACTGAGCGCGGATTCTATACAACGGATGAACGTCGGAGATATCAATACATGTATGACGTCTACAAGGAGAGAGGCGGCAATGGAGAGATAGAAAGGGACTTCCTTAAACTTGATTCATTGCCATACGAGAAGCCATGACAAGACGCAAAAAGAAGAAGACAGAGAGTCACACACTTGATAAGTATGTGGTTCTCTGTTTTTCTGTACTCATTATTTATATCATCGTACATACTGTGATCTTTGCCATTACAGGGCAGGAGGCTACCACTTTGTCGGTTCTTACGTTCGGGGTCTTTGGAACGAGTGAACCGGCGATCTGCGGCGTTATAAAGCTCTACAAGCTAAAGCATGAAGTCAAAGAACTTAGAGAGTTCAAAGAGAGTAAGACTCAGGAGGATGATATCCCAGTACCGGAAGAAGGGAGCCAAGGATGAAGAAGGAAGATCTGATCCGAAAGTTGTGTTCGAGAAAATTTGCGACCGCTTTAATCGGATTCATAACGGCTGTTTTGATCGCTTTTAAAATGAACGAAAATGATATCGCTCAGATTACGGCAATCATCGGCAGCTTTTTAACTTTGATTGCTTATATTCTGGCTGAAGGTCAGACAGATGTAGCCGCGCTAAATAGCCAGACAACGCAAACGACCATTGCTAAGACTGAGAGCAAGACTAACGTAACGAATCTTAATAAGGACTTAAATAAGGAAGCCGAATTAAAGCAGAAAGAGGTAGAATCATGATCGCGGCGGCTGGTTACGGAATCGACGTATCTCATCACCAGGGAAGAATCGACTGGTCTCAGGTAGCTAAGATCGGAATCACATCCGCCGGAAATCTTCCGGTAAGTTTTGCAATTTTAAAATGTATCTATGAGTCACAGAGCCACGGAAAAGATGACCAGTTCGAAGCTAATTATAAAGGCTGCGTCGAAAATGGTATTCCGGTTGGAGTATATGTCTATCATGGAAGTAAGAGCCTTGCTAATCCGATATCAGAAGCGACTGCTTTAGTCAGAGCGCTAAACGGACGGAAGCTTCAGCTAGGTATCTGGCATGATCTTGAAGACAAGTCGCTTCAACAAGCCGGGAACGCTGCCATTAAGCAATTACTCGAAACAGAAGACGCTATCTTCAGGAATGCCGGATATAATGACATAGGAATTTATTGTAATAAATACTGGTTTGACAGTGTTCTTGACACAAAATACCTTAAACCGATTTATAAATATTGGTGGATAGCTCGATACCTGAAGAATGACAACGGAACAATTCCAGGCGATTCTATGAGTCCGCACAAGTTCGCGGACGCGTGGCAATTTAGCTCAAAGGGACGCGTCGCCGGAATCGCTGGAAACGTTGATCTTGATGTCGACTATACTGGTCTAGCTGCGGCGATGTCAGGCGATATCCCAAAACCTTCAGCTGGAGATACTTCCTCAAAACTCGGAATTAAGACTATCAAAGTCACTAAGAGTCTGAACGTCCGGAAGTCTCCAGGAATGGGAGATAATATTATCGGCACGCTGCCAAGCGGAACGAAGGTTAATGTGACCGAGATAAAAGGAACCTGGGCGAAGATTGAAGGTTATGTCTCCACTAAATATCTAATATGATTCAATGGCCTTGCTGTTAATGCAGCAAGGTCTTTTTTTATTGGTCTTAATGGAATACCGAAAACTTGTGATATAATTAATGGGTAACTCCTACCGAGTTCGAAGTTGATTCTTGCACCGAAAGCAGATCGGACGAATGGCCTTCCTCCGGTCTACTTTTTTTGCAAAAAATTCTGTCCAAAATTCTGTCCATCCATTTTTTAAATGCAGTAAATAAGCGTGTTAAGGCTGAAAACACTACGGGTTCGATTCCCGTCAGCAGCTTCAATCTAAAAAATCAGATTTTAAGCGGAATGACTCTTGAAGTCGCTCTGGCTCTAGCTTCCAAAAATAAAAAAGCTTTAATTCAGTTAAAACAATTTTAATCGAATTAAAGCTTTTTTCATTAATTTCTGTCCGGAATTCTGTCCAATATCTTGTTAAGATATTATTTGATTTTCGTTTTGTGTTAAGATATTATTTTTATTTTCGTTTTCTGGTTTGAGCTCATCCTTAAAATTCTCTGAGAAGTAGTTATTTATTTTTGCTACAAAAACATTGCTCTGTGACTTGAGCGGATTACGATAAACTTCTTTCATGGTCTTGTCTGTCTTATGGCCGGATCGTTGCTGGATGTATTGATCCGGTATCCCGATAGCGTGCATCGTTGAAATAGTGTAATGCCTTAAGTCATGAAAGCGGCACTTAAGACCGAGGCGGTCTCTGAGATTACAGAAGCTTGATGTAAAATAGTCTGGAGTGTGAGTAAAGATGCGCCCTGTTCCTTGACCGATCAAGTCAATAACTTCCTTTGAGTAAATGACTTGCCGAGTCGATTGTTTATTCTTGGTGTATTTCTTATGAATCCATTTATTGTTATGGTCTAAAACTACAGCGCTATGTACATAGATCGCGTTAAAATCTCGATATATATCTTCGTAAGATAATCCGCAGATCTCGCTCCGCCTCAACGATCCAAAAGCGCTCAAAATAATAGCCAGGTGCAGCTCCTTATTCGGACGACTCAGTTCCATCAGCTTCTTAAGATCATCATCATCTGGAATGTGTCTCTCGATGGCTGCATCAGCTGGAAGCGTATAATTATATCGTCTATCAGGGTTATTCTGCTTCAAGGCCGAACGTAAAAGACTGATAATATTGTCTACAGTTTTCGGAGCAAGATGAAAAGCAAGATCGTTAATAAATCTTTGTATATCTTCGTTCGTTAGATCGCACACTTGCTTCTCTCGAATGCAATCAAAATAATTTTTCTGCATTCTCTCATATTCAAGGATCGTCTTAGGTGAACAGACAGCAGATCTTGAGCTAATATAAGAGCTGATAGCGAAATCGATTGTCGGGCTCTTCCGATCTTCTTTGCGCTGCATTTGATATTGAGCAGCCAGAAGCTCGGCTTCCTTTTTTGTGGGAGCTGTAAAAGCCTTCTGGCGATATTTGCCGCTTGCATCCTTCCCGATTGATATCGTAACTTTGTATTTGCCGCTTTTAGTCCTTTTTGCTTTCATCCTTGAACTCCTTAAAATTGATTATCCTGGCAATTGATCCCTTTTTTCTGACTCAACTCCAAGAAGACGATCGACAGCTTCTTGCATTTCGTCGTGCATCCGATAAGCTAAGATTATATTCCGCTCATGCGGAGTTAATACAAAGCTCACGATATTAGGGTCAACATCGTAACCCATCAGCCAGGGTTCAGTGACATTAAGAGCCATCGCCAGGACTGACAATTTTCGTTGGCTTGGCTCGACCTTCCCAGATAGATATTGAGAGATGTCATTTCGCTGCATTTTAATTCCGAATTCTTCGCAGTATTTCTCGCATCTTTTTAGTACATCTGCTTGACGCAGCCCATACTTATCCATGACCTGCTTGAGCCTTTCGGCAGTGTTCGAAATTTTCATTTTTATGGCCTCCCGTACTAACAGTATAATGAATAATTAAAAAATGTTCAATCAAATTGAAAAAACAATACTTGACCGAAAGAGAATTATGGTCTAACATAATATTCAACAACATTGAACATATCAAACAAGAGAGGAACACATGAGCAAGAGATATAATTATGACTACTCGAGGCTCAAAGACCGGATTGCTAAGAAATACGGCACTTTGACCAATTTCTCTGCGGCAATGGATTGCAACGTGTCAACCATGTCAATGCGCTTAACTAATCGCGCAGAGTGGCCACAGGGTGACATTATTAAAGCAAAGGAATTGTTACGGATATCAAATCGCGACATAGGCGCGTTTTTTTATACGACCAATGTTCAAAAGGATTGAGCAAAATGAACGGAAGCGAATTCAGATCAACAGTAAAAAAATATATGGAGCTCCGGAACGTCAACGGGTTCAAAGATCTATTATCCGACAAGATGCTGGGAAGCTTTCCGACTTTTAAGAAGAAATGGGATCATCCTGAATTCTTTTCAATCTACGAGATAGATTATCTTATCCGCCGATTAAACGTCAGGTCATGCGATCGGGCTGTTTTAAAAGGCGAAGCAGATAAAGCATCAACTCCTTTAGCTTATATCACGGAGGAAGGAGCATATAAAAATCGCGCCTGATTTGGGAGAACCAGGCGCGAAATAATTCAATACGGGAGGAGTTAATGCACCAAACATTAATCCAATGTACTGCAATATTGTCTGCGGTATCAATCGCAGCCGTGGGAGCGACTGCAAAAGCCTGTCAGACTTCCGATCTTTTGTTCCGGGAAGAGCATATTGAATCGGATACTATATTTAAGCTAAATGTTATCGAAAAAGCGCTTCAATCACGCTCTACAACTAGCTTTTTCGATAAAAATTGTATCAAACTTGTTGGATATCAACAAGAAGCAAATCTTACCAAAATTTCAGCAAAATCAAATACGAATATTGGTCTAATCTCCAATCAGGATTTTGAGCTTTTATGCCAGCTCGTAGCTGCCGAAGCGGAGAATCAGCCTTTTGAGGGTAAGCGAGCTGTTGCGGCTGTAGTTCTCAATAGAGTTGATTATGGATGGCCATTTGAAGACTCTATCGAAGAAGTTATCTTTCAAGATGGTCAGTTTACTTGTATATCAGACAATCGCTTTTTTGATGCCTGGGCTTATGTATCTGACGAAGATCGGGAAGCTGTAACTGCGGAACTCTCGGAGCGGAAATATAACGAATATTTGTATTTTACAGCTGGACATTATGGAGATTACGGCACTCCGGCCGAACAAATCGGAGACCACTATTTTTCTAAAGAATGAAAAGAGGACATAATGAAAGATTATTCAAAAGAAGAACTTAAAATCTATTGCTGGATGCTTAAGGCGCTGAATTTAGATCACGAAAGTGCATATTGTTATGCCGACGTGTTCAAACAGACTGACGAAGGGCGACATAGAACAGTTATTGATCTTGATGAGTTAAAATTTTGGACTCAAGAAAAAGACAATGAGGCTGTACTAAAAAAGTTGGGTAAATTAGCAAAAGCTGATTTAATCTCGATTGAGGTTGAAAATGGGGACTTTGTTGTCGGGATAAAGAAAGCTTGTCGTGAAATCCTGGTAAACAGGAAAAACAAGTTCGAGATTCTTAATCAATTAAAGAACGAGACTTATGGGATAGATATCGCAATAATTTATACAAAAATGTGCATTGCAAGTTACAAGACTCATGATGTCTTATATATTGACCGTTTTAGTTCAGTGAAAGATTGTCTGGCTGAAGGATTAGACGAAAAGCCGGAAGATATTGAAAATGCTCTTGAAGTGCTCAAAAGATTGGATGCTATAGATTATTAAGCTTGTTTCAGGGGAGGGAACAATGACTCAAGATCGTGAATTCAGGGATTGCAGCTATCCGTTTCAGGGATGGATGATCGAAGATATGGAGCTTTATGGTAATGAATTAATTATATATTCGATTCTTAATTCTATCGGACAAACTCCTGGAGCGTCTTATTATGGATCTAAAAAGTACTTAGGTAAATTTGTTGGAAGCACAAGAACTGCCATAAGAGTGCTTAATAGTCTTATCGAAAAAGGATACGTCAAAAAAAGAGTTATAAGCGGAAGAAAAACAGAGTATATCGCTCTTGTTGTAAAAAAGAAAAACAGATCCAGCAAGAAAGAATCAGATAATTTAAGTGTGACAAATTGTCATAGTGACTGTGACAAAATGTCATACTTAAGTGTGACAAATTGTCATAGTGACTGTGACAAAATGTCACACCAATATAAAAATAAATATATTAATAAATATATAAAGAAAGATAGAAAGAAGGATCCTGACTCTCTACCTGACAAGCCAAATATACCTTCCCTGGAAGAAGTACAAGCTTACGCAGCGGAAATGAATCTTAAGATCAATCCGGTCAAATTCTATGAGTATTACCAAGAGAAGAAATGGATCAAGAAGAACGGCGAGCCCGTCAAAAGCTGGAAGCTAACTATGTGCCGATGGTCGGATCAAGAGATCGATCCGAAGGAGAAGGCAGCTGAGGCTAATAGCAAGACCAGCTTCCAGCAAAATGAATACGACTTCGAGGCTCTTGAGAGAGAGCTTCGAGCTAACTAAAGGAGTTAGCTGATAACAAAAAAGCTGATATTCCTGAGATTGTTTTCACTCTGGTGGCGGATAATCTTGAGAAAGTTAGCAAAGACATTCAAACGGAAGAGGTCAAGCTCTCTGAGTTATATAAGCAGCAGAGGGATATGCTGGGATTCTTGAAAGATAATGGACTTATCAAACAGCCAGACGAGCAAATAGTAAAAGAATAATCTGTCCGTTTTATTGGACAGAAAACGAACCCTAAAAGTCCATAGTTAGTCAAGAGTTAGTCAAGATAAAAATCAGCTTAAATGTGGGAATTCTCACAATAGCGAGGATAATATGCGACTTGATATCTATATATCGACGGACGTATTAAGTCCAAGACCAAGACAAGGATCATATCACGCTACCTGGATCGGATACGGCAGCAGCGGCCGCAAGGTCGGAGAGGACGGAACATTCGATTCAGCTTATGGCAATCAATACGGATTGCTTGTTATGGCGCTGCGCGAGGCAGCAGAGCATATCAACCAGAACGCGCGACCGGAAGTCCGAATATGCTGCAAGAACGGCCTAATTATTCAAGGCCTTAAAAATCTAAGAACCTGGGAGCAAAGAGACTTTAAACGCAAGAACGGACAGGCGCTAAGTCATGCAGAGGATTGGCGCTTCATTGCGTCAAAATTGAAGGGGCTCATGTACAGAGCAGAAAGGGGCAACGATGGGCAGTAAGTCGGTCATAGTTGAGAACGAACATTGGTCAGCCATAAACGGCGAGAGAGCCGAGGCAAGACATCACTTGATCTTCGGGACAGGGCTGAGGCAGCTGGCAGAAGAGGACGGATTATGGATTCCGCTCACGTCTGACGAGCACACGACCGGAGAGCTGATCCGAAGAGTGCATGATAATCCGATGGCCGAGAGCCTGTCGAAGATCGCCGGCCAGCTTGCATGGGAGTCTGAATATTACAGAAAGGCGGCTCAGCTTGCTCCTTTTTCGGCAAGACGAGCTTTTAGGGCGAATTATGGCAAATCGTACCTTTAGAACGGACACATGGCTTTGGGAGGCTCAGGCGAAGCGACAGAGCTATGTCGCAGTACCGATTAATGAATATCTAAAAAGCGTTCAAAAGCAGATAGACGCTGAATTATCGGGCTGTTGGCGATGCTCAGGACGGCAGCAGGGGATTTGTGACTGCTGCAGTCACAAGGCAGCAGCCGATGAGCTCGAAGAAATCTTAAAGAATGTGAGAACTCTCACAAAAAGGGGGAATCATGAAGAAGATAATAGTGATTGATGTACCTGAGAACGTGTCAGATGTGTCGGTATCATATTCTAACCTTCTAGGGGCTAGATTCGTGGGTCGAGTCAAGGCTCATGCTTTTCCACTACCTAAAGATATTCAAACAGAAAATTTGGTCGAAGCTTCTATCCAGGTATGCCAGGATTCGGGTTGGAATGCTTGCCTGGATGCAATCCGCAACTTATCAGAATAGACGGAGGACTAGGGATGGAATGGAAAACAGATTCTAAGCTGGAAAATTTTTATTCTTTTCCTTACAAGGTCGAAAAATTCAAAAGTAAATACAATCTCTATAAGCATTACAAGATAACAGATCACTGGTTCATGAGGAAGATCGGGAGATATGAGCGTCCAGAGGACGCGATGCTCGAAGCCGAATATGATTCAAAACAGGGGACGCTGGGAGGATGATATGACTCAATGTGTTTGTGAAGTATGCGGAAAAATATTCACTCCACCGATCGGACACGGACAGACGAAGACGTGTTCGGAAGAATGCCGGAAGATCAAGAAGCGCATCTCTAACGCGAAGTGGAGAGTTAAGCATGGCGACGAATACAATGAGCGTCGCCGGGAGAAGAGAATTCCAAAACGCAAAGAGAATACTATGGCGGATATTAACGAGATGGCCAGAGAGAAAGGTCTG
>ERZ808032.29-NODE-29-length-23628-cov-4.789223_pt1 | contig 23628 bp, 18 predicted proteins | sample MGYA00380187_ERZ808032 | MGnify/ENA primary metagenome ERZ808032 (study PRJEB31490, sample SAMN06133378) | cow dung metagenome | isolation source: M10 | host: cow | place: China: Chengdu | collected 2015-05 ...
TAGTCGCTGCCAAAATAATAACCCCACTATTAGAACCAAAACCGTCCATTTCGGTTAGCAATTGGTTCAGGGTATTTTCGCGCTCATCGTTCGAGTTAAAAGATGGATTCTTACCTCTAGCACGGCCTATGGCATCAATCTCGTCTATAAAAATGATGCAAGGTGATTTTTCTTTGGCTTGACGGAACAAGTCGCGTACGCGCGATGCGCCTACACCCACAAACATTTCTACAAAGTCAGAACCAGACATCGAGAAGAAAGGCACGTTGGCTTCGCCAGCTACGGCTTTGGCAAGCAAGGTTTTACCAGTCCCGGGAGGGCCTACCAACAATGCACCTTTAGGAATTTTACCTCCTAAATCGGTATAACGTTTGGGGTTCTTTAAGAAAGCAACAATTTCTTCAACTTCTTGTTTTGCACCTTCTAGTCCTGCTACATCTTTAAAGGTTACTTTGTGTGCAGATGTTTCTTTATCAAATAGTTGTGCTTTAGATTTTCCCACATTAAAGATGCCTCCTTGCGGGCCGCCTCCCATTCTGCGCATCATAAAAATCCATAGCAAAATAAAGAATAACAGTGGAGCAAACGACATAATAGAATTGAAGAAATCTTTACGCTCTTCGTATCTTACATCAATATTAGGGTTGTTAGAGATGTATTCGTCAAATCGATCGCTTGATGGAATTTGGACAGTTAGTTGAGGTGCTTTGGTATGATTGACCGCTTGTGTTGCTCCAAAAATTTCAATTAAGGCCGTGGTATCATTGGGCTGAAGGCTTACTTCTGCAATTCCCTCATTTTTTATAATGGTAACTTTATCTACATACCCTTTTTCTACGTATTTTTTAAAAGTACCATACTCCACTTCTTTTAAAGCAACTTGATCGTCTGTAAAATGAAGAATAATCAGTACTACGGCAACAATGCCGTACAACCAGTACCAATTAAATTTCATTTTTGGTAGGTTGGGTTGGTTTTGTGGCGGTTTGTTGGTATTTTGTGTGTTGTTGCTCATGCTAAGTCTTCAATTTCGGTAAGTTTTGCGTCTTCCCACAAGTGCTCAAGATCGTAAAAAGCACGGGGTTCACGTTGCATAATGTGTACCATTACGTCGGCGTAGTCGGCCACAATCCATTCGCTATTTTCAAAGCCTTCCATGGCCATGGGTTTTTCGCCAATGTGTTCGCGAACGTACTCTCTTAAATTGGTAGCGATGGCATTTACGTGGGTGTTCGAGTTGCCTTCGCATATAATCATATAGTTGCAAATGGTGTTGCCAATCTTGGTTAAATCGGCTACTACTATTTTTAATCCTTTATTGTCTTGAATACCATCAACGATGGTGTTTACTAATTCTTTTTCAAATTTCATGTTGCTCTACAATTTTTGCAAAGATACTATTTTTTGCTACATTCTCAAATGCAGCAGCTACAATCTCGTGATTACTAAGGGCAATGGGTTCACCCTTATCGCCCGATTCGCAAATGCCTTGTACAATGGGTATTTGCCCTAAAAGCGTAAGTCCTCTTTCTTCGGCTAGTCGTTTAACACCTTCTTTACCAAATAAATAGTATTTATTTTCTGGCAGTTCTGCAGGCGTAAACCAAGCCATGTTTTCAATTAATCCTAAAATAGGAACATTTACTTTATCGTTTTGGAACATGTCTATGCCTTTAATGGCATCGGCCAACGCTACTGCTTGTGGGGTACTTACCACAATGGCGCCATCTAGTTGTAAACTGCCTACAACGGTTAAATGAATATCGCTAGTGCCAGGAGGTAAATCAATCAAGAAAAAGTCCAAATCTCCCCATGCAGCATCGTTAATAAGTTGTTTAATGGCGTTGCTGGCCATGGCGCCTCGCCATACTATGGCGCTTTCTGGATTAACAAAAAATCCAATCGATAAGATTTTTACCCCATATTTTTCGATGGGAACAATTTTGCCTTGGTCGTCGGCAACAGGACGTTCGTCTTCTATGCCAAACATTTTAGGAATAGATGGACCAAATATATCGGCATCTAACAAGCCCACTTTGTAGCCCAATTTAGCCAAGGCTACTGCAAGGTTGGCCGAAACAGTAGATTTACCAACACCCCCTTTGCCCGACGAAATGGCCAATTTGCATTTTACGTTGGCCAAAGGTTGTTCGTTTACCACTGCTTCTGGTTTTACCTGAATAATGTCAACGTGTCCTTTTACATCAACATCGGGGCTTATGTAGGTTAAAATAGCTTGTTCCGATGCTTTTACCAACGATTTTCCAAAGGGATCGTTGGGGCGTAACAAAAGTGAAAACCAAACACTATTGCCGTCAATACGAATGTTGTCGGCCACCATGTTTAGGCTTACAATGTTTCCCTCTTTACCGGGGTATTTTACGTGCGAGAGGGCTTCTAATATTAAGTTGGGATAAAGTGTCATGCTTCTGTATTTGTGGTAGCAGCACTGCGCTTGCTACGGTTAAAACTTCTATAGGTATCTTCTTCAATATCTTCTACGGGCTCTTTCCAAGATGTTTTAGGGGTTAATTCAAATTGGATGTATTTAATGGTGAGTCCTCTTTCTAGCCATTGTTTTTCGTAATAGGTTTTAATGGATAAAATTTCGTTTACCCAATTAGAGTGGTATAAATCGTCCGTCTGAAAAACAACAGGGTATTGGTTGTCTCTTACCATGTACGATGTGTATGTGTACAAGAAAGGGCTATCGGTTTTAAGGTGAATTAGTCCGCCTGTTGCCATGATGTTTTGGTAACGTTGCATAAACCAAGTTGAGGTAAGGCGCTTGGTGGCCTTTTTCATCTGTGGGTCGGGAAAGGTAATCCAAATTTCGGCAACTTCTCCTGCCGCAAAGAAATACTCAATCAGTTCTATGTTGGTACGTAAAAATGCCACATTGTTCAACCCTTCTTCTAGCGACATTTTGGCGCCTGTCCACATTCTAGCCCCTTTTATGTCTACTCCAATAAAGTTTTTGTTGGGGAATAGTCGTGCCAATTCAACGGTATATTCGCCTTTGCCGCAACCTAATTCCAATACAATGGGATTATTATTATTAAAAAAATCGCTCCATTTTCCTTTTTGCGGAAAACTACCTTCTTCTTTTAATTTGCCAAATGGATATTGAAATACGTGTTTATACGTTTCCATATCGGCAAATTTAGCCAATTTATTCTTTGACATTTACATTTGTGTTAGAGGGTTCTATAATTAATCCTATACGGCTAATGCCAGTTAAGAGGCTGTCGCGCATGCCATGCGCTATGTCAAATGTATAGGTGCCTGTTTTGGGAAAACGCACATGGCTCATGTAAATCAAAGGCATATCGTGCTCGCTTAAAAATGCATCGTTTATCCATTTCCCCTGATTATCTGCCAAGTAACAATCCAATGTATCGGTGGCAGTGGTGCTGTCTGGCGCCATAGAATGGGTAAAAAGCCAAATGTTTTGGTAGGGGTACATGTTGGTATTTCTTATGTGCAAAATAACATCGTACTTACCAACGGTATCGGTCATTTCTACCTCAAAATGGGCCGGTTCATTCATGTCCCATGCCATGGGCGATATTGACTCGTATTTTTCGTAAACACTGTGCGAGTTACAAGCACACAACATCAGCACGAAAACACTCCATAACCCTATTTTATGCAGGTTCATTGTTATCTTGTTTTTTGTCATGATTTTTGTGCTTGTTTCTTTTTTTCTTCTTTTTCTTGTTTTTGTTGTCAAAACGGGTTAAACTTCCTTCGCTTACCGACGATGTAAAGTCAATTACTGCGTTTTGTCTATCGGTAGATTCTTCTAGTAGGCTGTCAGGCTTTTGACCTTTTTTGTTCATGTCAATAACGGCCTTTGCCCTATCTAACGATATTTCTACCAAGTTTTGTGGTGCATTGGGTGCCGTAGAGTAGGTCATTTTTCTAGCAAAGGCATCTAACTTAAAGAAATAGTAGGTGTCACTGCTGGTTTCTAGTTGGATAGATTTATCGGGAAATTCTTTAATAGCTTCGATGTAATTGTCTAGTTCAAAGTTTAAACAACATTTAAGTTTAGCGCATTGACCGGCTAACTTCTGCGGATTCATCGATAAATCTTGAATACGGGCGGCGTTGGTTCCTACCGACGAAAACTTACTTAAAAAGGTAGAACAACACAATTCGCGGCCGCAAGGCCCGGTGCCTCCAATGCGTCCTGCCTCTTGGCGAGCCCCAATTTGTTTCATTTCAATGCGTACCTGAAACACTTCGGCAAGCACTTTAATCAGTTGTCTAAAGTCAACGCGTTCGTCCGCAATGTAGTAGAAAATAGCTTTATTGCCATCGCCTTGGAATTCAACATCGCCAATTTTCATATCAAGGTTAAGGTCTTTTGCAATTTTTCGGGTACGCAACATGGCGTCGTGTTCCCTAGCCTTAGATTCTTCCCATTTTTCAATGTCGGCTGGACGTGCCTTACGATAAACGCGTCTTACTTCGTTTTTTTGCGGATCGTACCCATTTTTGCGCATTTGCAATGCCACCAAATAGCCCTGTGTGGTTACGGTACCAATATCGTGGCCTGGATTCGATTCAACGGCAACAATGTCGCCTTTTTCTAGGTCTATGTTATTGGAGTTTAAGTAGTATCCTTTGCGGGTGTTCTTAAATTGTACTTCAACGTATTGGCAACTTTCCGTATTGATATCAATATCGGCCAACCAATCGTGTATGCTGAGCATTTGTCCTGAGCTCTTTTTGCACCCAGCAGCAGTTAATCTTCTATTCCCTGTATCCAGTGTGTAATCCATGGTTATTTTATTTTAGTCATAAGTTGAAGACCTGTGTCAAATAGCACAATTTTTCCATTGCCATTTTGTTCAATATCAGTAACGGCTTTGGCAAAAGTCTCCATGATGAATTCTATGTTAGTAGCACTTAAAAAACGTGCAAATTTTGGGGCAAAATCTTGTTCGTGCACCTCTAAATAGTTTAGTTCGCTAGCACCAAAATGTAATATAAAGCATTCGCGAGTAATGTGTTGGGCGTATGCTAAAAAGTTTTTCATTTCTTCACGACCCATTTCGTGCAGTTGCTCTGCCCAATTTTTTACGCCTAAAACATCGTGCCTTACTACCATTAGCATTAGGTTTCTGTATAAATCAAAATAGATTTTACTTTCGCCTGCTTGGTTCTGAATAGACAAGGCTTTTACATAACTACCGTTTGCAACGCGTGCAACTTCTTGCCCAAAAATGGGTTGTAGGTCTTCTGTGGCAATGTTCGGAACATGTATCATTTGTGTTCGCGACGATATGGTAGACAAAAGTTGTTCGGGTTGATTGCTGGCCAATATAAAGAACGTTTTTTCGGGTGGTTCTTCCAATAACTTAAGCAATTTGTTGGCGCAAATAGCATTCATTTTTTCTGGAAGCCAAATAATCATTACCTTATAATCGCCTTGAAACCCTTTGTAGCTAAGTTTTCGTATAATTTCCTCGCTCTCGCGACTATAGATTTGTCCTTGCTTGCCATCGCCAATTTTATCCATCCATTGCTGAAAAGAAAAGTAAGGCGTTTGTGTTATCATTTCTCGCCACTCTTCCAAAAAATCATCGCAAATAGGTTCTGTTGTTTTCTTTACAATGGGAAAAACAAAGTGCATATCGGGATGCATCAGTTTTTTTATCTGTTTGCACGATAAGCATTCTCCACAGGCATCGCCCTCTTGTCTATTGTTGCAAAGCAAATACTGTGCCAAGGCTATGGATAACCCCAATTTACCAATACCCTCGTTCCCCCATAACAGCAAAGCGTGGGGTAAACGATTCTCTTGAATCAATCCAATGATTCGTTGTTTAATGGGTTGTTGTCCGATAATATCCTTGAACTGCATACTATAATACCTTCCTACAAAGGTACTATAAATTTGCAAAATATTATTATTTTATAAGCTCATTCTGCCGGATTGTAAGAAGGAAAGAAAAAAAGTAGAAAAAAAATACAGTTGATAGAAATAATTTTTTAGTAAATGCATTATATTTGCTCCGAAAAATTACAAGAACAATGAGACTTATCATTCAGCCCGATTACGACAAGATGTCGAAATGGGCAGCCAATTATGTAGCTGCTAAAATTAATGCAGCTGCCCCTACCGCGCAAAAACCATTTGTTTTGGGTCTTCCAACCGGCTCTTCGCCCCTTGGAATGTATCGCGAATTAGTGTCACTAAACAAGCAAGGTTGTGTGTCGTTCGCAAATGTTATTACGTTTAACATGGACGAATACGTAAATTTGCCTAAAGATCACCCAGAAAGTTATCACTCTTTTATGTGGAATAATTTCTTTAGCCACATAGATATCAAAGCAGAAAATGTACACATCTTAAATGGTAATGCTGCCGACTTAGAGGCAGAATGTGCCCAGTACGAAGAGGCCATTGTTAAGGCAGGTGGCATTGATTTATTTTTAGGCGGAATTGGCCCAGATGGACACATCGCCTTTAACGAACCCGGTTCTTCGTTATCGTCGCGTACCCGCGTTAAAACGCTTACTACCGATACCATTATTGCCAACTCGCGTTTCTTTGATAACGACATCAACAAAGTTCCCAAAACAGCGCTTACCGTTGGCGTGGGTACCGTAATGGATGCCAAAGAAGTGCTTATCTTGGTAAATGGTCATAACAAGGCACGTGCCTTGGCTGCAGCTGTAGAGGGTAGTGTAAACCATATGTGGACCATCAGCGCATTGCAAATGCATCCCAAAGGCATTATTGTTTGCGACGATGCCGCTACCATCGAACTAAAAGTAGGCACTTATAACTACTTTAAAGACATTGAAAAAGATAATCTTTAATACGTACAACAAAGGAGTTTTTAATCAACTCCTAAAAGAAAGAGGTTGCTAATTAGCAACCTCTTCTTTATTTGTAAACGACTCTTTTTTGTTAGAAAGGCAAATCGTCGCTGCCATTATCTGCAGCAAAAGGTGCTGCGTTGTTTGAGGCAGGAGCAGCGGCTGGTGCTGCAGCAGGAGCAGCATTGTCAGAACGACGACCTAATAATTGCATGTCATTAGCAATAATTTCGGTAGTATAGTGCTTAACACCGTCTTTTTCCCAGCTACGGGTTTGCAATTCTCCTTCAATATACACTTGGGTGCCTTTTTTTACATATTGTTCGGCAACTTTTGCCAAGCCACGCCATAGTACAATGTTGTGCCATTCGGTTTTTTCGGGAACTTCTTTTCCGTCTTGTGTTTTGTATCCTCTTTTAGTGGTAGCAACGGTAAACGATGCTACAGGTACGTTGTCTGTTACATAGCGAACCTCTGGGTCGCGTCCTACATTTCCAATTAAAATAACTTTGTTTAGTGACATAATTTTTGTTGTTTTAAAGTTGAAAAAAATTAAAATTAAGTATGGGTCGTTACAAATAGTCTTCTTTCAAACATCACAAAAATACTAAAATAATTAGAAAGCACAATCATAAAGTTATAAAAGTGGATAAAAAATAGTTTTTTTCGCCGATAAAACTTATATTTACTTTTTGAATAGTTTAGTTTGGTTTTATAGATGCAAAAACACCTCTCTATTATTTCTATTTTATTGCTTGTACTTTTATTTTCTTGCAACGAGCCTGGCAGAAAGGAACCCATTCATTTTACGCGCGATTTGCCCGAAATAATGGCGTCCGATACCTTGCGCGTGTTAACCATGTATGGCCCAACTTCGTATTTTCTATACCGTGATAACCAAATGGGATACGAATACGAATTGGTTAAGAACCTATGTAAAGAACTAGCCGTTAACCTACAAATTGTTATAGCGCCCGATATTCCCACCCTATTAGAATGGTTGCAAGAAGGCAAAGGCGATTTAGTAGCCTATCGCATTCCGTATACCCATCAATATAAATCGTTGGTAGCCTACACCGAGCGAGAATACATCAGCAATCAAGTGTTGGTGCAATGCCATTCCGATTCTATGTGTAAAACGGTATTAGATTTAGCAGGAATTGATGTGACCGTTCCAGAGCATAGTATCTATACCAACCGCTTAATAGACTTGAACGACGAGATTGGAGGAGGAATAAACATTCTAACCGTTCCCGACTCGGTTAAAACAGACGAACTAATTGCTCAGGTGGCGCATCATCAGCTTTCGTATACGGTATCGGACGATGTAACGGCTAGGTTAAATAAGACCTATTTTGGCAACATCGACTACAGTTTGGCCATTAGTTTCCCGCAACGTTCAGCTTGGGTGGTGTCGCAAAATTCGCCCGAGTTATTGCATCGTATCAATGAATGGGTGGTAGAACTAAATAAGCAACCTTCGTTTAAGTCTATTTATTATAAGTATTTTGAAAAAAGTAAATACTTTGAATCGGTGGGTTTTGCTCCTATTCCAGTACCCGGTAAAATCTCATCGTTCGATTATTTGTTCAAACAAGAAGCCGAAAAAATAGGTTGGGATTGGCGTTTGTTAGCAGCCATTGCCTACAAAGAGTCTAAATTTAATCCCGAAGCGGTTTCGTGGGCAGGGGCTTGTGGGTTGATGCAACTTATGCCCAATACCGCTGCATCGCTCAATTTATCATCAGAAGAGATATTCCTACCACAAAGGAATGTTGCCGTTGCAGTAGATTACTTAAAATCGTTAGAAAAATTATTTCCTGGCATAGAAGACAGAGAAGAGCGAATCAAATTTGTATTAGCCTCTTACAATGCTGGCCCAGGTCATGTTTTTGATGCCAGGGCATTGGCCGTTAAGTATCAAAAAGATATGAATGTATGGAACGATGTTAAAGAGTTCTTGCTAAAAAAATCAGAGCCTGCTTTTTATTCAGACTCTGTATGTAAATATGGCTATTGTAGAGGGAAAGAGCCTGTAACCTACGTCGATATCATTATGGATAAATACGCAGATTACAAACTCTGGGCCCGATAACTTATTGCTTTTCTAGTTGGATAGCACAACCACCGCCTGCTGCTAGTTTAATCTTCAAAACAGTGGTATTTTTTACCTTTTTAGTTTCTATTTGGTACGATTGTGGATTCTTTTCCCAATGTGCATTTTTACCATCCTTGTAAATGGTAGCCGTGTAGTTTCCCTTATCTAAGAACGATAAATCAATGGTAGCCGTACGGCTATTCTCGTCGGTAATGGCTCCTACAAACCAGGTGTCGCTATTTTTTGCTTTACGGGCTATGGTAATGTAATCACCAGGTTCTGCTTCTAACACTTGCGTGTCGTCCCAGTCTACGGCTACCTCTTTAATAAATTGGAACGCATCCATAAAGCGCTCGTAATTTTCGGGCAAGTCAGCCGCCATTTGAAATGGACTATACATGGTTACATACAAGGCCAACTGTTTGGCCAGCGTAGTATGTACTTGACAAGGGTTACCCGCTTGGTAATAATCCATTTTTTGTTGAAAAATACCTGGAGTATAATCCATAGGGCCACCCATTAAACGTGTAAAAGGCAAGATGGTTTCGTGTTCGGGTGGGTTACCGTGGCTCCATGCATTAAATTCATTGCCACGTGCAGCCTCGCAAGCAAGTAGGTTGGGGTAGGTACGATGCAACCCTGTGGGTCGCACGGGTTCGTGTGCATTAAGCATAATCTTATTTTTGGCCATTTTTTCAACCACTCTTTGGTAGTGCTGCACCATCCATTGGCCATCGTGGTGCTCGCCCCGTGGAATAATCTTGCCTACATAACCTGTTTTAACAGCTTCGTAGCCGTATTTTTTCATCAAGGCAATGGCCTCGTCCATACGACGTTCGTAATTGGTAACCGAGCCCGATGTTTCGTGGTGCATAATTAGTTTTACCCCTTTTTCTTTAGCATATTCACTTACCGTATCCAAATCAAAATCGGGATAGGGGGTTACAAAGTCAAATACCTCTTCTTTCCAACGGCCTGCCCATTCTTCCCAACCCACGTTCCAACCTTCTACCAACACCGCATCAAACCCGTGTTTGGCAGCAAAATCAATGTAACGTTTGGTGTTCTCTGTGGTCGCTCCGTGTCTTCCATGGGGGGTAACAGCATGCCAATCCATGTCTTTTAGTCGCACGCCGCTAATCGAGGCATAATCCCAACTGCTATGATTGGGAACGTGCATCTCCCACCAAATGCCTATGTACTTTTGTGGTGTAATAAAATCGGTATTTTCAATAGCGCAAGGCTCGTTTAGGTTAAGAATCATGTTAGAAGCCAATATATCCGTAGCCTTATCGCTTACTATAATGGTACGCCATGGGGTAACACTAGGTTCTTGCATATAAGCTACGGCGTGGGTAGCTCCGGGAACCAAGTGCGATGTTAGGCAATAGCCATTTTGCGTATCAACATCCAGCATCATGGCGGGGTAATCTACTAACGCTGCTTCAAAAATATTGATGTATAGTCCGTCATCGCTTTTTAGCATAACAGGCGATTGAATGGTTTTATCGCCCACAATTTTGTTGGTACCAATGGCGCTTCCATTACATGTTAGCGCATGTATATCGCTTAGCAAGGTAGTCTCGTAAGCAAATTCGTTGCTGTCGTATGCTCCGGGAATCCAAAAAGCCGTATGATTTCCAGTTAATCTAAATTCGGTATTTTCCTCAAAAACTTCATAGTAGGTAAGTGGAAACGCTGTGTTGCGGCCGCTGCGTGGCTCGTACCTAAAACCAACCCCATCGTTGTATACCCTAAAACAAATATCCAGTTGGTACCAATCGATGTGTTCTAGCGTAACTACCAATTCGTTGTAATGATTTCGAATGCTTTTTACTTCGCCCCAAACAGGTTCCCATGTCTCGTTAAACGTTGAGGTTTTGCTTTCTATCAGTTTTAATCCATCCGTAAAATCATCCATATTCAGTTTTAACCCCATGCAAGCAGGCTTAATTACTTCTTTATTTTTGTACCATACCGTGTATGTAGGTTCACCCTTTTCGCTTAGCTCAAAAGTCACTTTAACGTTACCATTGGGCGAATAAACAGTTTCTGCTTGCAAACAGAGTGCTGTTAGCAGGCTGCATAGTAGTAAAACGATTCTTTTCATAGCAATAGTTGATTGTTCCCCAAAAATACAAATAATTTTTATAACGGATAGTCATAAAAAAAGAGGATAACTTTTGTTACCCTCTTTTTTGTATAGAATAGTAAGTTGATTAATCGTTGATAGAAGCAATGTTGTCTTCTTGTTTAGCAACGTTCATATCAATTACACTGCGTTTAGCTTCCATTAATTTGTCGTATTCTTCGCGCGAAGCTACCACAATCTTTTCAAACTCAGCTTGACCAGTACCAGCAGGAATCAAGTGACCGCAAATAACGTTTTCTTTCATACCTTCTAGTTTGTCTACTTTGCCGTTGATAGCAGCATCGTTCAATACTTTGGTGGTTTCTTGGAACGAAGCAGCCGACATAAAGCTGGTGGTTTGCAATGCAGCACGAGTAATACCTTGCAAAATTTGGCTTGATGTAGCAGGAACTGCATCACGTGTTTCAACAGGACGTAAGTCTTTACGTTTTAGCGCACTGTTTTCGTCACGCAATTTACGAGCTGTAATAATCATACCGCGTTGGAAAATAGTAGAGTCACCAGCATCGGTAACCACTTTTTTACCCCAAATTTGGTCATTTTCTGCCATAAAGGCTTGTTTGTCCACAATTTGTTTTTCCAAGAAACGTGTATCACCTGGGTCATCAATTTCCACTTTGCGCATCATTTGACGTACAATAACCTCAAAGTGTTTATCGTTGATTTTTACACCTTGCGAACGGTATACGTCTTGTACCTCGTTTACAATGTATTCTTGAACAGCGGTAGGACCTTTGATAGCCAAGATATCCGATGGAGTGATAGCACCGTCAGATAGAGCACCACCTGCGCGTACAAAGTCGTTTTCTTGTACCAAAATTTGTTTTGACAATGGAACCAAGTAACGTCTTTCTTCGCCCGATTTAGAGGTGATGATAATTTCGCGTTGACCACGTTTAATCTTACCAAAGCTTACCTCACCATCAATTTCAGATACAATAGCAGGGTTAGATGGGTTACGTGCTTCAAACAATTCGGTAACACGTGGAAGACCACCGGTGATGTCACCTGCTTTGCTAACAGCACGAGGTATTTTAAACAAGGTTTGACCTACTTCAATGGCAGCACCTTCGTCTAGCGATACGTGAGCACCTACAGGAAGTGCGTAGTTACGAACTACATTGCCTTCTGCGTCCAAAACTTGAGCAGCAGGGATCTTATTTTTATCTTTCGATTCAATAATGATCTTTTCTTTCAAGCCTGTTTGTTCGTCCGATTCTGTTTTATAGGTAACATTTTCAATCATGCTTTCAAATTGAATTTTACCAGTTACCTCAGAAATAACTACAGCGTTGAATGGGTCCCATTCGCAAATTACGTCACCTTTTTTCAAGGTTGTTCCTGGTTTTAGGAACAAGGTAGATGCGTAAGGAATGTTTTGTTGAGTCAAAATAACTTTGGTATTTGGTTCAACAATACGCATTTCAGTTAAACGGCTTACTACAATTTCTTTGCCATCGTTGCTGGTTACGGTACGTAATTCGTCAATTTCTAGAATACCTTCGTAACGAGAAATCATTTTATTTTCGGTAGCAACGTTCGATGCCACACCACCCACGTGGAAAGTACGTAGAGTAAGCTGTGTACCGGGCTCACCAATAGATTGGGCTGCAATTACACCAACCGCTTCGCCTTTTTGTACCATTCTGCCGGTAGCCAAGTTGCGACCATAACATTTAGCACAAACACCTTTTTTAGATTCGCAGGTTAATACCGAACGAATTTCAACTTGTTCAATAGGCGATGCTTGGATAATTTTAGCAGCTTCTTCGGTAATTTCTTCGCCAGCACCTACAATAATTTTATTGGTGATAGGATGAACAATATCGTGTACCGAAACGCGACCCAAGATACGTTCTTCTAGGGTAGAAATAACGTCCTCGTTGTTTTTCAATTCGGTTGCAATCAAACCACGCAATGTACCGCAGTCTTCTTCTTGAATAATCACGTCGTGCGAAACGTCTACCAAACGACGGGTCAAGTAACCAGCGTCCGCAGTTTTCAAAGCGGTATCCGCCAAACCTTTACGAGCACCGTGGGTAGAAATAAAGTATTCCAACACCGACAAACCTTCTTTAAAGTTCGACAAAATGGGGTTTTCAATAATTTGACCACCTTCCGAACCCGCTTTTTGAGGTTTAGCCATCAAACCACGCATACCGCATAGCTGGCTAATCTGTGTTTCAGAACCACGAGCACCAGAGTGCAACATCATGTAAACAGAGTTGAAGCCTTGTTCGTCTTCTTGCAATTGTTTAATCAAGATGCGCGATAGGTTGTTGTTAACGTGTGTCCAAGTATCAATAATTTGGTTGTAACGTTCGTTGTAAGTAATAAGACCCATGTTATAGTTCATCATGATGTCTTCTACTTTTTGGTAACCTTCTGCCACCAAGCTTTCTTTTTCGGCAGGAATAATTACGTTTTCAAGGTTAAACGACAAACAACCTTTAAATGCCATGTAGTAACCCAAGTTCTTGATGTCGTCCAAGAAATCGGCGGTACGTGCAACACCACATACGCTAATTACTTTGCTAATGATGTTACGCAACGATTTTTTGGTAATCAATTCGTTGATAAAGCCTACTTCGTTAGGAACGCATTCGTTTACCAATACACGACCTACGGTAGTTTCAATCAACTTGGTAACTACCAAACTATTTTCAACGTCTTTGGTTCTAACGGTAATTTTAGCGTTCAACGATACTTTACGTTCGTTGTATGCAATGTTTACTTCTTCTGGCGAATAGAATTTCAACCCTTCACCCAATGCGCCGGGACGTTCTTTGGTCATGTAATACAAGCCCAAAATCATGTCTTGCGAAGGAACGGTAATAGGAGCACCGTTGGCAGGGTTCAAAATGTTGTGCGATGCCAACATCAAGATTTGTGCTTCCAAAATAGCCTCATTGCCTAGTGGCAAGTGAACAGCCATTTGGTCACCGTCAAAGTCGGCGTTGAACGCGGTACATGCCAATGGGTGTAGTTGAATTGCTTTACCCTCAATCATTTTGGGTTGGAATGCTTGAATACCCAAACGGTGAAGGGTAGGAGCACGGTTCAACAATACAGGGTGACCTTTCATAACGTGTTCCAAGATTTCCCATACAATGGGGTCTTTTCTAAAGTCTACCATTTTTTTGGCAGCTTTTACCGTTTTTACAGTACCACGTTCTATTAATTTACGAATAACGAAAGGTTTATACAATTCAATGGCCATGTCTTTAGGCAGACCACATTCGTGCATACGCAATTCAGGACCAACCACAATTACCGAACGAGCTGAATAGTCAACACGTTTACCCAACAAGTTTTGACGGAAACGACCTTGTTTACCTTTCAAGCTGTCCGACAACGATTTTAAAGGACGGTTAGCATCTGCTTTAACTGCAGTCGATTTGCGGGTATTGTCAAATAGTGAGTCTACAGCTTCTTGCAACATACGTTTTTCGTTACGTAAAATTACATCAGGAGCTTTGATCTCAATCAACTTTTTAAGACGGTTGTTACGAATAATAACACGACGATACAAATCGTTCAAGTCGGATGTTGCAAAACGGCCACCATCCAATGGAACCAAAGGACGCAATTCGGGTGGAATTACAGGAACCACGTTTACAATCATCCATTCGGGTTTGTTGCGATTTTTAGAGGCACGGAACGATTCAATTACTTGCAAGCGTTTTAATGCTTCTGTTTTGCGTTGTTGTGCGCCATCGCTGTTGGCTTTATCGCGCAATTCGTACGATAAGCTATCCAAATCCAAACGATTAAGCATATCTTGAACGGCTTCTGCACCCATTTTTGCGATAAACTTGTTAGGATCGGTATCTTCTAGCAAGTAGTTTTCGCGTGGTAGCGAATCCATAATGTCCAAGTATTCTTCTTCGGTAAGCAAGTCGCCTGCAGCCAAGTCGGTACGAATACCAGGTTGGATAATGATGTAACGTTCGTAGTAGATAATAGAATCTAGTTTTTTGGTAGGCAAGCCCAACAAATAACCAATTTTATTAGGTAACGAACGGAAATACCAAATGTGAGCAACAGGAACTACCAATTTAATGTGTCCCATGCGTTCACGACGAACTTTCTTTTCGGTTACTTCTACACCACAACGGTCGCAAGTAATACCTTTGTAACGAATGCTACGGTATTTGCCGCAATGACATTCGTAATCTTTGGTAGGACCAAAAATACGTTCGCAGAACAAACCATCGCGTTCGGGTTTATACGTACGGTAGTTGATGGTTTCTGGTTTTAGCACTTCACCGCTTGATTGCTCCAAAATTTCTTCTGGAGAAGCCAAGCTGATGGTGATTTTGCTAAAATTATTTTTTTGTTTATTATCAGTTCTAAATGCCATAATTCCTGTCTTTTACTCTAATTTGATGCTAAGAACTAAACCACGTAATTCGTGTAGTAATACATTCAGTGATTCTGGGATGCCTGGTTGTGGCATAGGATCGCCTTTAACAATTGCTTCGTATGCTTTAGCACGTCCCATTACGTCGTCAGACTTAATGGTAAGAATTTCTTGTAGGATGTGCGATGCACCGAATGCTTCCAATGCCCAAACCTCCATCTCACCAAAACGTTGACCACCAAAGTTGGCTTTACCACCCAAAGGTTGTTGTGTAATAAGTGAGTAAGGACCGATTGAACGAGCGTGCATTTTGTCTTCAACCATGTGTCCTAATTTCAACATATAGATAACACCTACGGTAGCAGGTTGGTCAAAGCGTTCGCCAGTACCACCATCGTAAAGGTAAGTTTTACCATAACGAGGAATACCTGCTTTGTCGGTCCATTGGTTCAAATCGTCTAGGGTAGCACCGTCAAAGATAGGAGTTGCAAATTTAACGCCTAATTCTTTACCTGCCCAACCTAGAACGGTTTCAAAGATTTGTCCCAAGTTCATACGAGAAGGCACACCCAATGGGTTTAGTACGATATCTACAGGAGTACCATCGGCCAAGAAAGGCATATCTTCTTGACGTACAATACGCGATACAATACCTTTGTTACCGTGACGACCTGCCATCTTATCACCTACGCGGATTTTACGTTTTTTAGCCACGTATACTTTTGCCAATTGTACGGTACCAGAAGGCAATTCGTCGCCAATAGACAAGTTGTAGCGTTTACGTTGCAATTGGGCTTGCATTTCTTTGTATTTGCGCAAGTAGTTTAGGATAACATCGCGAATCAAGTCATTTTTATGATTGTCAGTTGTCCATTTGCTAGCTTGTACAGTGGTGTAATCAATTTCGGCCAATTGTTTTTGAGTAAATTTGTTACCCTTAGCAATTAAATCGGCACCTAAGAAATCTTTAACGCCTTGCGATGTTTTGCCGTTGGTAAGTTCTAGCAATTTGTCAATCAAAATAGCTTTAAGTTTTGCTGCTTCGTCTTCAAATTGTGCGTCTAAAGCTTGCATTTGAGCTTTTTCTTCGGCCTTTTCTTTTTTGGTTTTTTGAGCTTTAGAGAACAAGCGTTTGCCAATTACAACACCACGAAGCGAAGGATTTGCTTTCAACGAAGCGTCTTTAACGTCACCAGCTTTGTCGCCAAAGATAGCGCGTAATAGTTTTTCTTCTGGAGTAGGATCCGATTCGCCTTTAGGAGTAATTTTACCAATAAGAATATCGCCTGGCTCAATTAAAGCACCTACACGGATAATACCGTTTTCGTCCAAATCTTTGGTAGCTTCTTCGTTAACGTTAGGAATATCTGCGGTTAACTCTTCCATACCACGTTTGGTTTCGCGAACTTCTAGTGTGTATTCGTCTACGTGTACAGAAGTCAATAAGTCTTCGCGTACAACACGTTCGTTAATAACAATAGCGTCCTCGTAGTTGTAACCTTTCCAAGGCATGAATGCTACCTTCAAGTTTCTACCAATAGCCAACTCACCATTTTGAGTAGAGTAACCTTCGGTTAAGATTTGACCTTTGGTTACGCGGTCGCCCTTGCGTACAATAGGACGAAGGTCGATGGTGGTACTTTGGTTGGTTTTTTGGAACTTAGGTAAGTGGTATTCTTTAACGGCATCATCAAAGCGAACAAATAGTTCTTCTTCGGTGTAGTCGTAACGAATTTTAATCGTGGTTGCATCAACGTATTCAATTACACCGTCACGTTCGGCGGTAACTTGAGTACGCGAGTCGTGTACCAACTGACGTTCAATGCCAGTACCTACAATAGGAGCTTCGGTACGCAACAAAGGCACTGCTTGACGCATCATGTTCGAACCCATCAACGCACGGTTAGCGTCGTCGTGTTCCAAGAAAGGAATCAAAGCAGCAGCGATAGATGCAATTTGTTGAGGTGCAACGTCCATCAATTCTACCTCTTCTGGAGCTACAACAGGGAAGTCGCTATCTTGACGTGATTTAACACGTGTTCTAATAAAACTACCATCGTCATTCAAAGGAGCATTACCTTGTGCAATGATTTTACCTTCTTCTTCTTCGGCAGTTAGGTAAATTACATCATCAGCATTAAGGTTAACTTTGCTGCCTTCTACTTTACGATAAGGTGTTTCAATAAAGCCTAAATCGTTGATTTTTGCAAATACGCAAAGCGACGAAATAAGACCAATGTTTGGACCTTCAGGGGTTTCGATGGGGCACAAACGGCCGTAGTGAGTATAGTGTACGTCACGTACCTCAAAACCAGCTCTATCGCGCGACAAACCACCAGGACCTAGAGCAGACAAACGACGTTTGTGGGTAATTTCTGCCAATGGGTTGGTTTGGTCCATAAATTGCGACAAGGCGTTGGTACCAAAGAACGAGTTAATTACAGACGAAATGGTTTTAGCATTGATCAAGTCAATAGGAGTGAACACTTCGTTGTCGCGTACGTTCATTCTTTCGCGAATAGTACGAGCCATACGAGCCAAACCTACACCAAATTGACCATACAATTGTTCGCCTACGGTACGTACGCGACGGTTGCTTAAGTGGTCAATATCGTCTACGTCTGCTTTAGAATTGATTAACTCAATTAAGTATTTAATAATCTCAATGATATCTTCGCGAGTCAAAACTTTGATCTCGGGGTCGATATTAAGATTTAGTTTGCGGTTAATTCTGTAACGACCAACGTCACCCAAATCGTAACGTTTTTCAGAGAAGAACAAGCTGTTGATTACTTCGCGTGCATTAGCGTCGTCAGAAGGTTCTGCATTACGCAATTGACGGTAAATGTAATAGATAGCTTCTTTTTCTGAGTTACAAGTATCTTTTTGTAATGTATTATAGATAATAGAGTAGTCAGACATGTTGGCATCGTCGCGATGCAACAAGATAGTTGGCGTGTTGGTTTCCAAAATCTTTTCAACGTGTTCTGCTTCTAGGATGGTTTCGCGGTCTACTACCACTTCGTGGCGTTCGATAGAAACCACTTCTCCAGTATCTTCGTCAGCAAAGTCTTCTACCCATGTTTTTAGTACACGAGCAGCAATTTTACGACCTACTGCTTTTTTCAAGTTGGCTTTGTTAACCTTGATTTCTTCGGCTAGGTTGAAGATTTCAAGAATATCTCTGTCGCTTTCAAAACCGATAGCACGCAACAAAGTAGTTACGGGTAATTTCTTTTTACGGTCAATGTAAGCATACATGATGTTGCTGATATCCGTAGTAAACTCAATCCATGAACCACGGAATGGGATAATACGGGCAGAGTACAATTTAGTACCATTGGTGTGCATGCTTTGGCCGAAGAATACGCCTGGAGAACGGTGTAATTGCGATACAACAACACGTTCAGCACCATTAATCACAAATGTACCTTTGTCGGTCATATAAGGAATAGGACCTAGGTATACATCTTGAATAACAGTGGCAAAATCTTCGTGCTCATCATCGGTGCACGACAATTTTAATTTTGCTTTTAAAGGTACACTATAAGTTAAACCTCTGTCAATACATTCTTCGATGGTATAACGAGGAGGATCAATATAGTAATCTAAAAATTCAAGATTAAAATTGTTTCGGGTGTCTGTAATGGGAAAGTTTTCGGCAAATACCTTGTACAATCCTTCATTTTTACGTTTTTCCGGTGGGGTGTCAAGTTGGAAGAAATCCCTGAACGATTTTAATTGTACTTCAAGGAAATCCGGATATTCCAACGGATTCTTTATGGAGGAGAAATTTATTCTTTGGTTACTCATACGAGACGTCTATCAGCAAGGTTAAATAAACTCGTGATTGCCTTATTCGTTGTCGAATAGTACACCACTCTTTTTTAAGCATAAAAAGGTTTAGAACCTTATTTGGCTAAGGTTCTAAACCGAAGTCCCTGATTAACAGGTGGTTTTCTTATTTCAATTCAACTTCAGCGCCAGCTTCAGTCAATTGTTTTTTCAAAGCTTCAGCTTCGTCTTTGCTTACGCCTTCTTTAATTACAGAAGGAGCTGCGTCAACCATATCTTTAGCTTCTTTCAAGCCAAGACCAGTTAATTCTTTAACCAATTTTACGATAGCTAGTTTGTTAGCACCAGCGCTTTTCAATTCTACGTCAAAAGAAGTTTTTTCTTCAGCAGCAGGAGCAGCAGCACCAGCAGCAGGACCAGCAACAGCAACAGCTGCAGCTGCGGGTTCGATACCATATTCTTCTTTCAAAATTTGAGCTAGTTCGTTAACGTCTTTTACAGTTAGGTTAACTAGTTCTTCTGCAAGTTTTTTCAAATCTGCCATTTTAGTAAGTTTTAAAAATTGTTTCTAATTTAATTTGTTGTTTTATTATCTCTCGCCTAGGGTTTTTAGCACGCCATGGATAGTGTTGCCACCCGATTGTAATGCACCAAGTACATTTTGCATGGGCGATTGCAACAAACCAATAATTTCGGCAAGAAGTTCTTCTTTCGATTTCAAAGCGGTCAATGCTTCTAGTTGGCTAGCATCGTAGTAGCTTTCGTATACGTAAGCTGCTTTCAATTCTGGTTTGCCATTGTTAGCCTTATCTTTTTGCAATTCTTTGATAAGACGAGCAGGTGCATTACCGTTGTCAGAGAACATAATAGAGGTAGATCCTTTCAACGAAGTGAATAGTTGGCTGTAATCGCCATCTAAACCTTCAAGGGCCTTTTGGAACAAGGTGTTTTTAACAACCATTAATTTAACACCTTTTTCAAAACATGCTTTACGCAAAGCGTGAGTTTTTTCTGCGTTTAAGCCAGATGTATCGGCTACGTAGAAGTGAGCATATTGTTGAATAGTGTCTTGTAATTGTTGAATCAATATAGCTTTATCTTCCTTTTTCATAATCACGTTTTTTTAATGGTTATTCGGCCGATTTAGGGTCAACTTTGACACCTTGGCTCATTGTACTAGAAAGATAAACGCTCTTAATATATACACCTTTAGCTGCAGTAGGTTTCAATTTGTTCAAGGTGCTGATAAATTCTTTGGCATTTTCTGCAATTTTTTCAGCATCAAAAGATACTTTACCAATAGCAGCGTGTACAATACCGTTTTTATCTACTTTGAAGTCAATTTTACCTTGTTTTACTTCTTTTACAGCTTTGCCAATTTCGTTGGTAACGGTACCACTTTTTGGGTTAGGCATTAAACCACGAGGTCCTAATACGCGACCCAAAGCACCAAGTTTACCCATGATAGAAGGCATGGTGATGATTACATCAATGTCGGTCCAACCACCTTTGATCTTTTCGATGAATTCGTCAAGACCTACATAGTCAGCTCCAGCAGCTTTTGCTTCAGCTTCTTTGTCTGGTGTACAAAGTGCCAACACGCGTACAGTTTTACCAGTTCCGTTTGGTAGAGAAACTACGCCACGAACCATTTGGTTGCTTTTGCGAGGGTCTACACCTAAACGTACGTCGATATCAACAGATGCGTCAAATTTAGTAAAGGTAATTTCTTTTACCAATTGAGCGGCTTCTACAAGTGAATAGTTTTTACCTACTTCAACTTTACCAGCAGCCAACTTTTGATTTTTTGTTAGTTTACTCATTTCTTAAAATTGAAGGGTTATTAATTTTCACTAGGGAATTCACCTTTAACGGTAATACCCAAACTTCTTGCAGTACCTGCTACCATACGCATTGCAGCTTCTACGGTAAAACAGTTCAAATCAGGCATTTTGTCGGTTGCAATAGCTTTAACTTGTTCCCAAGTAATCTCTGCAATCTTTTTGCGGTTTGGTTGAGCTGAACCACTTTTTTGCTTGGTAATTTCAAGCAATTGAATGGCTACCGGAGGAGTTTTAATGATAAAGTCGAACGATTTGTCCGAGTAATAGGTAATGACCACAGGCAAGATTTTTCCTGCTTTGTCTTGGGTCCTGGCATTAAATTGTTTGCAAAACTCCATGATATTGATACCCTTGGAACCCAAGGCAGGACCAATTGGAGGAGATGGGTTTGCAGCACCACCTTTTACTTGCAATTTGATTTGTCCAGCAACTTCTTTTGCCATGTTATCAAATACTTTTAATTAATAAATAAATGGTGAAATTACACAATAGGAGCGTAACCTCTATTGTGTTTTTTCAACTTGCATAAAGCTTAATTCCAGAGGAGTTTTCCTTCCGAAAATCATGACCCTGACTTTTAGTTTCTTTTGCGATTCGTTCACCTCTTCGATGGTACCAGTAAAATCATTAAAGGGACCAGCAATGATTTTAACAGTCTCGCCTACGCAGAATGGAACCAACATTTCTTCTTCTGCCTCTTGCAGTTGGTCTACCGTACCTAAAATACGATTTACCTCTGATTGGCGAAGGGGAGTGATGTTAGCGCTATTGCTGCCACCTAAGAAACCAATTACATTAGGTACATTGCGTAATTCGTGCATTACATCGCCTGCTAATACGGTTTCAACCAATACGTATCCAGGAAGATAACTTCTTTCCTTTACAACACGTTTGTTGCCGCGCATTTGATATACTTTTTCAGTAGGAATCAACACTTGTGAAACACGACCTTGATAAATCGGATTGTTTTTAATCTCGGCATCAATGTACTCTTTCACTTTGTTTTCTTTCCCACTGATAGCACGAAGAACATACCATTTTTTTTCTGTAACTGACATAACTCTTCGTGTTAGCTAATAAGACTGTAAATGAACTTCATCATGTGTTCGAAACCTAAGTCTACCAAACCAATAACAAGTGACATAATAACGGAAGCAATGAGAACAATCACCGCGCTATTGGTAAGTTCCTTTGTGGTAGGCCAGGAAACTTTATTTTTAAGTTCGTTGTAAGATTCTTTGATGTAGTTTACAAACTTCATGGTTTGCTATTTTTTTAATTAGCACGGGTCGAGAGACTCGAACTCCCGACACTCGGTTTTGGAGACCGATGCTCTACCAACTGAGCTAGACCCGTGTGTACAAAGGTCCACCTAGAGGTGAACCTTTGTTATTGGTTGGTTGGTAATTATTCGAAAATTTCGGTAATTTGACCAGAACCTACGGTACGACCACCTTCGCGGATAGCGAAACGTAGACCTACGTTGCAAGCTACTGGGTAGATCAATTCTACAGAGATTTCCAAGTTATCGCCAGGCATTACCATTTCGCGACCTTCTGGTAGGGTGATTTCACCAGTTACGTCCAAGGTACGGATATAGAATTGAGGACGATATTTGTTGTGGAATGGAGTGTGACGACCACCTTCTTCTTTTTTCAAGATATACACAGAAGCTTTGAACTTGCTGTGAGGAGTTACTTGTCCTGGGTGAGCGATAACCATACCACGTTTGATTTCGTTTTTGTCGATACCACGAAGCAACAAACCTACGTTATCACCAGCTTCACCTTGATCCAACAATTTGCGGAACATTTCAACGCCAGTTACAACAGATTTCATGCCTTCAGCACCAAGACCGATGATTTGAACTTCGTCACCAACTTTGATGATACCAGTTTCGATACGACCAGTTGCTACAGTACCACGACCTGTGATAGAGAATACGTCTTCGATAGGCATCAAGAATGGTTTGTCAACTGCACGAGGAGGAAGTTCAATCCAGTTGTCAACAGCATCCATCAATTCCATTACTTTGTCTTCCCATTCAGGTAGACCGTTCAATGCACCTAGTGCAGAACCTTGGATGATAGGAGTGTTGTCGCCGTCGAATTCATAGAATGAAAGCAATTCACGCATTTCCATTTCTACCAATTCCAACATTTCAGCGTCGTCAACCATGTCGCATTTGTTCATAAATACAACTAGACGAGGAACGTTTACTTGGCGAGCCAAAAGGATGTGTTCGCGAGTTTGAGGCATAGGACCATCAGTAGCAGCTACTACGATGATAGCACCGTCCATTTGAGCAGCACCAGTTACCATGTTTTTAACGTAGTCGGCGTGTCCGGGGCAGTCTACGTGTGCATAGTGACGGTTAGCTGTTTGATATTCAACGTGAGAAGTGTTGATTGTGATACCACGTTCTTTTTCTTCTGGAGCGTTGTCGATTTGATCGAATGATTTTAATTCAGAAAGACCTTTTTTTGCTAATACTGTTGTGATAGCAGCAGTTAAGGTAGTTTTACCGTGGTCAACGTGA
>ERZ808032.30-NODE-30-length-22707-cov-3.664737_pt1 | contig 22707 bp, 32 predicted proteins | sample MGYA00380187_ERZ808032 | MGnify/ENA primary metagenome ERZ808032 (study PRJEB31490, sample SAMN06133378) | cow dung metagenome | isolation source: M10 | host: cow | place: China: Chengdu | collected 2015-05 ...
TTCACGACATGCGCGATCTTGCAAATCCTCAAATCGGCGAAAATCTGTCTTTTCGTGCTTGATGCATACATATATCTTATCTCCAGCATTCAATTCTAGGTTGACACCAGGAAGGTCATACACATATCCTTCGAAATAAAGCGCTGAAGTCCCAATCTGTCGAACCTCCTTTGTCTCGTCTTTGGAGAGCAAACGATTGACGGGTTTGCTTGACAGAAACGCCGTCGCTCCATTCATCATCAGCGACAACATGTTGCTAATCATCGTGTGAGCATTGTTCTGAAGGAGAAGTAAATCCTCCAATATTACGGGTTGACCACCCTCGGATATTACTAATTTATTCATAATCGTAAATTTCTATAGAGTAACTTTTGCCTACGGGCTTATGAGCGTCCACTATGTTCGTTATTTTTAACAAGTTAACACCCTTGTAATAATCTTCTTCATAATCTGTAGACGTTGCAAGGAAACTCGGCACATGCACCGTAAAACTTGCGCCAGGAGGAGCACCGTCCCTCATAAGCATCATCAATGGTTTAGCCTCTTCACGCGCATACATATATGCAACCTTTTTTTCGCTCGAACGATAGAAATAAACCTCTCCCAAGTCCATCATTGTCGTTAGATAAATTTGTCGGTCCTGCAGCCCAAACGCATCATTGAGCGCCCCTTCTAAGACAATAACATGCGACGTTGTAGTCATGCTCTCTTTTATGTCGCCACGAAAACTTCGAAGCATCACACATAACACCCTTACAGGAGCGCTGAGCGACCTTATAAACCCTTGTAGCAAGTCCGAGCGGAGCACCGGAGGACACAACTGGCGCACCAAAACATAAGGGTCAAAATCAAACAACATATGATATAGAGTTTCGAAGATTATCGCTCACAAAGCATCCACTACGTGCTTTGTATTCATTACCCTCATAAGCAGCGAAATTCTGCCCGTCCATTGAGCATTCCACTCGCGTCAGCGTCACATCCTTCACCCCAGGAACCGCCTGAAGCGCTACAATCATTTGATTTTTGTTTATTGCCCCACCATATGTAATGTTGCGCAAATAGTTGTTGATAGCGTCTTCAATTGGATATATGGCATCATGAAACAATTGACCATTTCTCTTAATGACCAACGGATCTATTTTCACGGTGGCATACACCCTCACAACATCTGCATCAAATGACTTAACAGACAAGACAACCCCTGCGATTTTAATTCTATTCATATACTCGCTAAACAGCGTTAGATCATCATCTGAAAGTTTCTGTGGGACACCTTCATTGTCTTGCGACGCAAGCACCAACACACGATTCCCCTCATCTCTGACAGCAGCATATCTCACGATTCGCTTTTTGGGATCCTCCAAGGCGTATCCCCAGCCCTTTGTCTCTGGATTATATATCAAAGCATCGCCTTTTTGGAATTTCAATGCTTGTTCGTAATACCACCGGACGGTTGCCACAATTGCCCCCTCTGCCATCTCGCCTACCTCTTCCTTGTGCTTGTCGAACAAAGACTCCACGACCCACAGGCATGTCGCAAATATGCTAAACAAGATGTTCTCTAATGATACAGCAGAAAACGAACTATCAAAAGAGTCATCTTCGCTTTTTAATCCATACATATCACGTACAGTAACATTGCCCATAAACTCCGAGGTCATGGAATCCTTTATTTCTTGTATTGTTCGTGCCATTATGCAAATTCGTTAGTAAATTGTTCACTAAATATACGTGATACAGTAACTGTTTCGTCTACCCCTGTAGCGGGAGATACGCCATGAACATGTACATAGGTCTGATAGGTCTTATTGTAGGTGGCGTCAGGGATGTACAATTCTCTGCTGGATGTAAAGACATTCGTTAAACTCACCCCATTAACCATCGCCAAATCAATCAGTGCCTCGATGGCCCCTTTTGTTTGTATCGCCAAGTCTGCCAGCGTCTGACCGTTGCGCGTCTTTATTTTAATCATAACTTTTTTAGAAAAAATATGACTACCAGTATTCCAATAAATATATACAACTCGAAAGGAGGATCACGCTTATGTTCGGATCTATCCTCCTTAAACACATTATCCTGGGTTGTTGACTGTGCAGAACACAATGTGGTATCACCACTGACACTATTTTCCACCACTTGTCTCTCCTTGGTTACAGTGATTCGTTTAGCCTCCTTCACTCGCATGTCGCCCGTTGTTGTGTCAGGGACCATTTTTTCAACGACTACCGACAATTTAACACTCTCATTTATATCAGATATGTCAAATTGTTTAGCTGTTGCATACAAATATGTGGAATCCACAGACAAAGATGTTGACTCTGTTACTTTAGTGTGATTGCAACTCACCAACAGTAGGAGTAGTATAATGATTTTCATTTTTGCAATTCCGTATTAACGTCAAAACACGGGCAATCCTTACCCTTATCCAAATCTCGGTGACCGACAATGTCAGCATCAGGGAAATCCCGCTTCAATTTATTCACCAACTGCCGCAAAGTTTTCTTCTGTGCGTCCGTTCTATTATCAATCGTGTTAAGACGTGCATCTACACCACCAATATAAGCAACATTGATGCTGCAGTGGTTATATCCCTTAACACCATTGCTTACCTGCGATACGTCAAGCAACTGAACTATACTGCCGTCACGTCTAACTACAAAGTGATACCCTGGATTCTTCCATCCCTTCTGTTTGAAGACGACATTTAGATCTGCAATTGTTTGATGTTCCCGACCTCCCGTCGCATGGACAACTATGTACTTTATCGCTCTCATCACTAAAAATTAACTCACTTGCCATCTTGGCAACGTCCTCTTTATTTTCTACAATAATTCGCATCGTGCGTTCCGCCTTGCGAAGCTCTGCCTTCTGCCAACTCTTTTCTCTAACGCTCAGGAACTCGCACAATATACAGTAAATCCCCCACAACATAGAGAAAACTGGCACGGGAACAACTGCGCTTGAGATAATGTCTATGAACATCAACACCGCATAAGGGGTAAAATACTTGGTCGCTTTGGCTGCCGTGCGCTTCAGTCCTTTAGACGTTGTCGCCTCGCCTCGTTCTCGCGCCTTCCGAAGTCCTGAAACAAAATCTACGATCATTGCTCCGACTATTGAAGCACTTGTGAGAGCAATCAGCACTACATGAGTCATCAAGTGCTCTCTGATGTATTCTGCTACTATTTCTTGCATGTTGTTAGTATGTTGCTTTGATAGTGACGCCACTCTTGGTGACTTTCACATGTTCGACTTGCTGACCATCCATTTCCAGTTGCTCACGGATCCTTGCTCGCCAATAGAGAGGGTTGTTGTCAAGCAGCATGTCACTAATACCACATCCTACAGAAGGATTACTCTTCAGTTCACCGGGATGAAGGGTCAGTATTAGCGCCTGATTCTGCGTCAAGATGTCCCCTACAGCCAATCCTCCTACAATCTTACCATACGCGTCCTTTTTGACCTCAATGATGGGAACAAAAAGAGTCTCTGAATCTGCCAATAGAATGCCGTTCATATACTGTTTAATGTTTTATTTTGGTATCCTCGTAATCCCCCGATTTAAATGTCTTGGCTGAGGATTGTGGTGGAGTCGTTGGAGAACCATTGTTACCATTCCCATGCTTATGAGAATTAAAGGTTGAGACAAGTTCATTCAACTTCGCCGTCAACGAGCGGATGTTAACGAGCCCCCCAAGGGCGCCTCCATTCAAAACCACTGCACCTGTCATGAGGATTTTATCGGCCGAATCCATCGCCAGCACTACCAACTGACTATAATCGCCATTGATACATCCACAGATTACAGCACTTCCAACTGTCGGCACCACGAGAATCTCGCCCGAGTTTGCCACTTCCGTTGCGCGTAGCTTCGCCTCTATTTTATCCGCACCTACCTCAACCATACAGGTCAGACCTTCAACGGAAACTACTTTTCCACATGTGAATGTCTCCGTTACTTTCTGCACACTGCGTAGGCGGTCTGCCAATTGTCTATACATAACTAACTCAACTTAAACCCTAATTCAACACGACGTTTACCGCCACTACTGGAAAACTCGGTAGTCACACTCTTCACAAAATAACGCCCATCCTTTTCGGGATAATCGCGGTCTTTCAACTCTGCCGTGTCGCCCGGCACACATTCAGGAATCAACCAAGTAGTGATGCTTCCTTCATAACCATCAAAACTTCTGCGCTTCAATTCTGCTTCTCCACGCAACTTCATTGATGCCTCGTCACTCGTTGGGCATTTCACAGTGATGCTATTGCCTCCCGTGCTACCCACTTCCAACTCTTTGACCGTTCCGTCGGGTTGAGTGGCCTTCACCGTTACTTTAAACTTTCGGTCTTCCGCTTTGCGATAAGTCAAGTCGCACTCTTCCACATTAAGCGAAAAGTCATAGTACCTATCTTTCCCCACCACAGCGCCAGGAGGATGAATATGCAGCGTGTTTTCCTGAATATAGACATCAGCGCCACACTCTTCCTGAACCTTCTTCAGCACATCATACGCTGTTGCGTTGTGGATGACGAACTTCTCGTATATCCATTCATAGTCGCAACGGATTTGAAGAGTGCTACCCGCAGCTGTCAACACCGACGCAAGGAGCTCCTTAAGCTTAACGCGCTTGTGCGTCTCATTGGGGATGCCTTTGCGCAGTTTGTACAGGTCATCCTCCATAGTGAGTGTGATGGAACCGCTATCGGTACTAATTGACTGCAGATAGCCGCGAAACTCCTCGACCAGTCCGCTCTCTTCATATCCAAATTTTATGCTTACCGAATCCCCACGATGCAGCTGATTTTCGACCGACAGCGCTTGGTTATATTCTGCTGCAGGCAACACCACCGTAGCGGTGTCGGCTAACAACTCTACCGAGCGGTTTATTTCTACGCGGTCAAGCATCCCAATCTTATAATGCCCCACGCGTATGTCGTAAATCATTGTGTACATTATGCTAAATCTTTGCGCGTCAACAATAGTTTGTAGATGTCATCAGAGTGACAGGTAAGACTGTAATTTTGGTTGTGTACGCCCGTCGTCATGGGGAAGTCATATTGCTCTATTACCATTCGAGAAATGCCAAAGATTTCCAACAGCGGGCAATACACTTCCACCTTTGCTGCTTCACAATACTTGCGTAGTTTGGCGACATCCTCTTCGGGGTATCCATCTTGCCCAATCAAGATTCCTTCTATCTTGATGCTGTAATCATCTTGCGCCCAGCGCTCTTTGACACTCCCTCTAATCCTGCCCTTATTTACCTGTCGGCGTGTAATAATGTTTTTTCCCGTTACGGAAATTAAGGGTTCGTAAGGTAATAACCATTCTTCCTCTCCTTCTTCTTCAAGTCTCAAGCTCAAAGGCAAAATCATCGGACAACCGAGCGCATTATGACGACGGATTAAACTTTCTAACTCATCATCGGACTTGTCAGCAAACTGTTGTCGGATGTTGTCATACGAATCGTCGTCAATTTGCTTGCGTTGCGTGAACAAGTAAGGCACATAAGGAGGGAGTTTCAAACCGACGACACGCGCCGCCATGTTTTCTAAAATAAACCTACTTATCTTCATGTTATCGATCTGCTGAAGTAGCTACGGCAAGCGCTCTGTTCAATGCTTCTACGACGGTGCGCTCCAATTCATTTGTATCTGTAGCGTCTGCCATATACACATTGATGTTGTCAAAAAACTTACCAATATTCATGGTGATGGCAGTATTACGTTGTCCTCCAGTAGCAATCTCAGAAGCAGTTTTACGTGTGCCCTTACCAGTCTTCGCATTTCCGCCACCGAGCATGCTGCTCAAGTCGCTACCTACAAGTCCTGGTGTAGACACAGCAGAACCTTCTGATTCTTTCTTGCTCTGCTCTTTAGATTGTTCAGCCAACAGATTCTTCTGCCAATTGCCTTGAATATTTTTGTAAGCACCGACAGAGGATTCTGCCGCCTTGCGGAAGGAGTCAACCCCGGACATTTTGCGCGCCCCGCTTTTCGCCGCTTCCCAAGCGCCTTCAAAATCCCCGCTAAATAATTTCTGCAAGGCGACTCCTAAGTCACCAATGCCACCAATTAGTTCTTTAATTCGGTCAACAACGAGGTTCTTGAGGATCGTTCCAAACTCTTTCAGCGTATCCCACGCTGTCATCAAAAAGGCGCGGAACCCGGCAAACTCATTCCAGCAGTATATTACAGCTGCCGCCAAAGCACCAATAAGTGCAATGATGATGCCGATGGGATTAACAGTTAAAGCAATGTTCAAATAGCGCCAAACCACCGTTAGAGTCGTGATTGCAGTCTTAACAAAGGTCAACACTTTGACTAACCCAAATAGGATTAGAGTCTTCGCTTGGACCATCGCAAAGAATGTACCTACGACTACCGCAAGCAGTCCCAATTCCGATTTCCATTCCTTTAGCCAGGAGACAACCTTAACGACAGCACCGATTACAAACTGAACAACAGTCATAACTGGCGGTATAATCTTTTGGAACAACGATATAACATCCAATATCAGCGGAGACAACTGCTCATATATTTTAAGCGCGCCTTCTGTTATTTGCGACATCACATCCTGGAGTCTAGCTGACGCCGTTTTACTCAAGTTCTCCGTCATGCCAAAAAACGCACCGCCCTCGCTTGTCGCTCGCTGCATAGCCGCTGCGACCGCATCAGCTGAGATGGCACCCTTAGACATCAAGTCTTGAAGCTCGGCATAAGTTTTACCTGTCATCGCCTCCAGTTCCTTAAGGGGATTGAAACCTGCATTGATAAATTGCAACAAGTCTTGACCAGACAACTTACCTGCTGCCGTAACTTGCCCAAATACGACGCCCAAGGATGCCAACTTCTGTTTGTCGCCACCAGCAATATCACCCAACTGCTTCAAGTAAACGAGCACTTTATCACTCTCTACCCCGAAGTTGAGCATCTGCTTGGCAGCATCCTGCACGGCATCCAAACCGTAAACCTTCTTTGTGTCAAGCGAAGCAATGCTGTCCAGCATCTTTTTACTCGCTTCTTGACTTCCCAACAATGTTTTGAAGGCCACCGCCGTATTCTCCGCCTCCATCCCCACCTTTGCCACAGCACCAACCGCTGCAGCTGCCATCGTATAGGGATTAGTGAGAAACTGCATCCCAGGAACGCTCATCAGCGCAGCGCTAAAATTAGACATGGAGAAAGCTTTTCTCAACGCTCCTCCGACAGTCGCCGCACGGCGCTCAACCGCCGCCAGACTACGGTCTACCTGACGAGCAGCTGTGATGGCACCCGCTGCGTTACCTTGTAAACGGATTAGGAAGTTGATGATATTATTGCTTGCCATTTTCTAATTTTCGGATTTCCTTCAAATACACTATTGTCATAGCCCACTCTTCATCAGACAATGTCGTTGGATCTAAATGCAGATAATAGCGAAGTAGGGTGTCCAGGTAGAGGACATTGACCCCGCCATCGGTGGGCAAACCTGCATCGTCTACAATTTTTTTATCTCAGCCTCCTTGACTTGGACTAGTTCGCCAAGTTTTGATGCTGCCGCCAAGAATAAGTCGTCATCCTGTCGGATTTCCTCGTCGCCTTCCACCCACAGTTGGTTAAGAAGCGTCTCTGTCATCTGAACCGGGTTAGATACCGCAGCTATGTAAGACAAATCCTTTCGGTTGGGTTTTCTAACGATGCAACTTCTACCGTCTACTGTAATCTCGTAGATGGTGCCATACTTCGCCTTCAACTCGTTAATATGCTTTTGGTCCATAGTTATTTATTTTTCTTATTAAGGAAAATAAAGGGCAAAGTCTTCTCTTGGAACTTGTCGCCTTGCTTCCATTCGGTATTATCCTCTGTTATCTCGCAGTTGATAAGGATTTCCGTCGTGATGACGTCTCCTTTGGAGGGATTACCCACGCACACAACCACGTCAAATGCGATATTGAGCACATCGCCCCCTGCTGAAGCCTTCAACGCTTCATACTCTGACTGCAACAAGGTAATCTCCCCTGAGAAGTCCTTGTTACCACGCTGGATAGCATGTGGTTTGTTACCCTTCGCATAGATGAGTTCTTTTTCCTGCTTGAATGAATATTTCACTCCGCGCAATCCGGTGACGTTTCTGCCCGCCATTACGACAGTTACATCTGACCATTCGTATTCTCGTGTGTTTACCATACTCTTTTTTTAGAGTGCAAGACGCCACGACCTTGGTGACGAATTGCACTGTTTAAGTTTATTAGTTAGGCATTAACCAGGAAGCCCAACTGGACATCAATATATCTCGCATAGGCATAGGGGCGAACACGCAACACCACTTCGACCTTACTTGTCGCCAGTACATTTTGCTTGGCATCAATGTAGCATTCGCAACCTTCACCACTATCGCCTGAGCTCAATTCCCCAGCGGCGGTCATGCTTCGGTTGATAGCATTCTCAACGCTCTGCTGCCATGACTTAATCACGCCCGTCTGCATCGTGCCGTCTTCGTTTACTTCAATCTCGTCAAGCATATACTCTAGGAGAGCGTCGTAAGCGATGCGGTATGCCTTATCAATCACACGGCGGTTGGTGATGTGTGCATAGTCGTCGGTTGACTTACATGCCAAGCGATCATCAGCGAAGAAATAACCCGACTTGCCCACATATGTACGAGGTGTGATATATGCCTTATCATACAATCCGGCAACAAGGCTGCTCGCCTCACCAACTTCTCGATCGCCGAGATACATCCCTGGAGGATAAAGCGCACCATCACGCACACGACCAACATTACGATGTACGGGAATTTGTGACAAGCGACCCGCAAGCGTTCCAAGGCAAGCGCCTGTGCTATTTTTAACATTGTCACCAAGCACCACGCCGACTCTATTGTAGACTTTTTCGGCAAGATTTTCCACCTCTGCACTACCGGTATAACCTACACCTTCAAGGATGACAAACATAGGCGCATATAGGTCTGCTGTAGCCCACTCTGCAAGCGCTTGAGCAACGGGGAGAGCGTCAAATACGGATTCCGCAAGACCATTCTCACCTGCCGTTTCCGACTTGCCAGAGACAAACAAGCCTCGCAACTTGCCGTTCATCGCAGTGATGAGATCTCTCGCACTACCAGAATCTTTGTTCAATACCGCCGTCAGTACTTCTTCCGCTGGGATACCAAACACAACTACTTCTGTGCCGTTTTCTGCCTCATTATAGAAGTCTTCCAAATGCTTATAGAGTTGCGCGTTATTGTCCTTCGTAATGCCCAAATCAGCAACGTCTGCCATGCTACGAACGCTATAACCTTTCTTCAGAACAAACTTACTTTCTACAGCAACAGCGACACAAACAATGGCAAAGAGGCCGTCGGGAGATTCCCCGACCGTGCCTAATTGACCATTCATGTAACTAATCTTAATTCTTGGGAGCATAAGCGTCTATTTTAAGATACTGCAGCTTCAGCAATGAGCGCCACGCCCTTCTTGTCGTAGCGACGGCAAGCACCGCCTGTCATAATCAAGAATGAATAGATGTCGCCGTAGTATGTGGGGCTATCAACATCGCTGAACATCTTGAAATTACCAAGCGCACGACTCACGCTGTCCTTTTGCCAAGCGAAACCTGCAGCAAGTTCACCAGCAACTGCGGTTTCGTTCCAACCGAGAACCTTCTTGCTTGCGTTAAGGCGCAACACGCGTGAACGCTTCAAGATTTGGAAACCTGCAAACTCACCAAGCACACCCTTCTGCGCGTCGGCAGAAGCAAAGAATGCCTGCTTATCTGCATTTGTCAAATCTGCAAGGAGCTGTGCGTACATATACGCATCAAGCAAAAGGTAACGGTCTTGCTGAGGTACATCGTCAGCGTCAAACTTCGTCATCAACGCATAGACATCGTCGCGAGTAATCGCCTTACGCTTGCCCGTTGCAGTAGAAGATGTGTGAGCATCTACTTCTGCTCCAGTTGTGTTGATGATAGAACTTTCTGCTGCTTTGCCCCAACGATTAAGCAAATTATCATGTGCTGCCACCTGAAGCGCACGGCGGTCGTTGCTGATCACACTCTCACGCTTATTGTATGAGAACTGCACCGTCTCGATATTGGGGATATAGATGGGGTCAGTGGTCAACTCATCCATGTTATAGGAGAGGTCGTTATCCGTACGCTGATTAATTGTTGCAGGTTTATTCGTACGGTTTGTCTGCACGTTTGAAGGAGCGCCCGCATTGGGAATGTGTACGGTCTTGTTATCGATGAAAGCACTGTCATCTACTGCCTTTGCAGCAAATGAATTATCCGGGAAAAGATTGTCGATTACGGCCGACTGCCAAATTTCTTTATTCAATGCCATGTGTTTATAGCTTTAATGGTTAATCCTTATAGGGCACTCCGAACTTTTCTTCATACTTCTGAGCGAAGAGTGCTGCGTTACTTGCCTTCAATTCTGCCAACTTACCAGACTTATCGAGCTCGTCCCAGGTCTTGTTGTTCATATTGTTAGTTGTTACACCGCCACTGATGTAGTCATCAATGCGCACTTGCTTTTTGGGCATTGACGCCAACAACGCTTCTGTATTCTCACGATCACTATTCATGAGTTTCGCATAAGTCGCCTTCTGCTCTTGAGTAATCTTACCCTCAGCAACAGCCTGGTCGAGGATAGCTGCAACCTCTTTTGCCTCAAGGTCCGCAATGCGTGCCTTATATTGTTCGTTTGCTTTTTTGAGCGAATCTACAAGTGTTGCAGTATTCGCATGATCCTTCACGCTCGCAACGATTTCCTCGTCGCTCTTACCCGCAAACGCGGGCATCTTCTTAATGTCGTCAATAAGCGCCATGTCGTTTGTTTTATAATGGTTAATAAAATTGTAAATCTCTTCTTCTGTAGAGTCTGCAGGAGGAACAATCTCAGTGTCGTAGAACCCATCTATCAAAGACATTTCTAATGCCTCTTGTGCGCTAATCCAATGATCCGAACCATCAAAATAGGTTTCTACAACTTCATTCGCTGACATCTTGCAGCGAGAGGCAATCATATTACCTAACTCATCCTGCAACTCATCTATCACGTCGGCCATCTTGCGAAGTTCTCCGGCATTCCCAAACACACCTCCCGACACCGCATGAAGCATCAATTTGGCATGTCTGGACATATACAGTGGTTTACCACACAATGCTATGATAGCAGCAATACTTGCTGCAACACCATCAACATAGATAGTCACATCCGCCTTCGTGTTTTTCAGCGCGTTATAAATCGCAATTCCACTAAACACGTCTCCCCCCTTGGAGTTGATGTGTACGGCAATCTTGTTTACTCTTCCTGAGATTGACATCAGTTCGGCCACCACGCGGGCGCTATCCACGCGCTGACCGTCACCGACATCTCCATATAGCAGGATTCGTGCTACGCCATCCCCTTCGATGACGTTAAAAAAGTTTCCATTTTTCATGTTCTAACAATGGGAGCGGTGCACCGCTCCCCACCAACGATTTTGATGCAAAGTTGCGCTATTTTTTCGCGGTTTCCAAATCGTTTTTTCGTCATGGTACACAGCAAGTTGCATCATGCAATCAGGAACAAACTATCGTGAATTTTAGTTTTGGATTTCGGACTCAATTTGACGAACTTTGCAATCATTATGGCAACAAATAATAATATCGACAAGAAGAGCATCGCTCGCGAACTCTTCATCAACGGCGGCTTCACACAGGAAGAAATCGCCGAAAAGATTGGTATGACCCGCCAAACCGTAGGAAGGTGGGTAAAAACAGATAACTGGGAAGACTTGCGAGCATCAGCGACCATCACTCCTGAAAAGATTATTGCCGGGTTCAACCGCCAAATCATTGAAATCAACAACAAAATCAATGAGCGAGAACCCGGCAAACGCTTCGCCACACCACAAGAGGCTGATGCTATATCAAAATTAGCAGGTAGCATCCAAAAACTACAGAAGGACGTTGGTGTTGCCGACATCGTAAGCGTTGGCATGCGCTTCCTGACGTGGTTGCGCCCCTTAGACCCTGAAGCGGGCAAAACCTTCAACAATCTTTTCGACGCGTTCATTAAAGACCAGATTGCACGATGAAGCAGGAAGAACTTATTGCACTACGTGAATGGCAAGAGTTTAACAAAGCCTATTCCGCCGATACTCCCATTGACACGAATCTCACGCGTCACGACATCGAAAAGAGACGCAAACAGTTGGAGGATGACCCCATCGCCTGGATTCAATTTTTCTTCCCTAAATACGCAAAATACGAGTTCGCACCCTTCCATTTGAAAGCCATTCGAAGACTGGTCAAACACCCCGAATGGTATGAAGTCCTCTCATGGTCGCGCGAATTGGCGAAGTCAACGGTATGTATGTTTGTCCTTATGTATCTCACGTTGACAGGCAAAAAGAAATTCGTTGTCCTTGCATCTGCCACAGAAGACAGCGCCGAAAAACTCATCACACCATATCGCTTGAATTTTGAGCGTAACAGTCGCCTTAAGCAGTTCTACGGCAAACAGGAACTTGTTGGGGCATGGGGCAAAACGGACTTTACATGCAAATGTGGCGCTCGATTCGTCGCCATGGGCGCTGGTTCTGCCCCTCGTGGTGCCAGGAATGAAGACATCCGCCCTGACGTTATCTACTTGGATGACTTCGACACGGATAAGGACTGCCGGAATCCAGAAATTCTACAAAAGAAATGGGAGTGGTTCGAACAAGCGCTTTACCCAACCCGCTCTATCTCTGAACCCACCTTGGTGCTTTGGTGCGGCAACATCATCGCCAAAGACTGTTGCATCACGCGCGCCGGAGCTTTAGCAAACAATTGGGATGTCGTAAACATCCGCGACAAGGAAGGTAAAAGCACATGGCCCGCCAAGAACACGGAGGAGCACATAGACGCTACATTGAGCAAGATTTCTACCAAGGCAGTCCAAAACGAATACTACAACAACCCTATCACCGAAGGAACCGTATTTAAGAACATTCCATTCGGTAAGGTGCCCCCGCTATCACGCTTCAAGTTCCTTATAGCATACGGCGACCCAGCCACGTCCGACACAAAAAAGAAAAGCAGTTCATTCAAAGCACTATGGCTTGTGGGCAAATACAAAGGGACCTACTACATCATTAAGGGATTCCTGGCACACGAAACCAACGCCAACTTCATAGACTGGTACTTCCAATTGAATGAATGGGTCGGCAACAAGACTACAGTGTACAACTACATCGAAAACAACAAACTTCAGGATCCTTTCTACCAACAAGTTTTCCGACCGCTTATCCTTGACGAGTGTAAAAAGCGAAACAGCAACCTCTACATCCGTCCAGACGAACGAAAGAAGACAGACAAGGCAACACGTATTGAGGCAAACTTGGAACCCATCGACCGCAACTGCCAATGGCTCTTCAACGAAGACGAGCGCGACAATCCCATGATGCAGGAACTCGTCAACCAATTACAACTCTTCGAACTCACCATGCCTTACCCGGCCGACGGTCCCGACGCCGTAGAAGGTGCTATAACAATGCTACAAGCGAAGTCGCTTGAAGTCGAACCCATCGTCACCTTCTCATACAACGATATTTCCAACAACTACCAACACTTATAGCCATGAGTCTATTCATATCAACACAAGACTACGACGCGACCATACATCGCGAAATTCTCAACTCGCTCCTCCGCTCTGACTCGGAAGAACAAGACGCTGCCATCATTGAGGTATGCGAAGATCGTGCTATCGCCGAAATGCGCAGCTACATGAACAAGACCTACGACTGCAACGCCATCTTCTCTGCAGAAGGTGACGACCGCCACCCCCTTGTCCTCATGTTTGCTATCGACATTGCTGTCTACCACATATTCTGCCAGCACAACCCTTTCAAACTCTCTAAAATTAGAGAAGAGCGTTACAAGCGCGCCATCGAATGGCTCAAGGGCATTATGGAAGGCGACATCACCATTGACGGTGCCCCTCTCCTCCCCGAAAGCGAGATAAAAAGCAACTCCCCCTGGCAAATCCAGGCAGACATTGAGCGCCCCGTATTCCTCTAATCGTTCGCTTCGTTGCGATACCATCGCAACGCCAACACACAAACCTAATGAAAAAAAACAAACAAATAACCCAAGGAGGTATGACCCTCCGTCACGAACCGGACATCATCCTTCAGATGCCCGAGCTCTTCCACTTCGACCTCAACGCCTACATGTCTGCCGTTAAGGCTGCCGTCAGCATTGACTATTCCCATCGAGTACGCCTTTACGATATGTACGAAAGCGCCATGCTCGACCTTCACCTCTCTGGAGTGCTTGCCAAGCGCATCCGTGCCGTGAAGCGTCTTCCTATTGAGTTCCAACGCGACGGAGAACCCGACGAAATCATCAACGAGCAAATCGCTTCGCCTTGGTTTAAGAAGTTCCGAGAAGACCTCATCATGTCCCAGTTTTGGGGGTTCTCACTGTTCCAATTCTTCTTGGACAACCAAGGTTACATCACCTATTCACTCATCAACCGCAAGCATTACAACCCCATTCGTCGTGAAGTGTTGAAGTTCCAGGGCGACCAAACTGGCATTCCCGTCGAGAACTTCCCCAACACCCTCTTTGTCGGTTCCGACCGCGCCCTTGGCACCTTTGCCGAATTACTCCCCGCTGTGCTCTACAAGCGTGGCAACATCGCCGACTGGGCGAGATTCTGCAACATCTTTGGTCTCCCCATTCGCGAATACACCTACGACGCGGGCGACGAAGAGGCACGCCGACGCCTTATCGCCGACGCTCGTCAGCAGGGCACAAACGCTGTCTACATCCACCCCAAGGAGTCTTCGCTTAATTTGATTGAGTCGGGCAACAAATCTGGATCATCCGAACTCTACCGCACCTTCACCGAATATTGGGACAGTCAAATCAGCATCCGTGTCCTGGGCAACACCTTGACCACCGACGTTAAGGACACCGGCACCCAAGCACTCGGCACCGTCCACCAGGAAGAGGAGACGGACATGAACGAAGAAGACCGTGAATTTATCTTGGACATCCTCAACTACGAGTTTACCGACATCCTCAAGTCTCTTGGGTTCAACACCGACGGCGGAAAGTTCGTGTACGCCAAAAAAGAGGGCATTAACCCCTCTCAACACATCGACATCGTCACCAAACTCAACGCCATGGGACTTCCTATGGATGACGATTACCTCTACGAGATATTTGCGGTCCGCAAACCCGCTAACTACGACGAAATTAAAAAGGCGAAGGAGGAACAAAAAAAGGCCCTTCAATTGGCATTCAGCGCCAGCGAAGAACCTAAACAATCCCCAAAGGAAGAAAAAGAAAAATCATTCAAACAGCAGCTGAAGGATTTTTTCGGACTCGCCCCGCAAAACCAAGGGGCGGACTCCGACGAATGGTAAATGAACTTTACTACGTACATCCATGCCCCACATGTGGCGGGTTCCATAATCAGGCAGAAACCACCATTCACTTCTCCCCGAAGATCATTGAAGCATACCTTCGCACACTCTACGGCAAGAAATTCGACGTTGAAACCGAAATCGAACCCACCATTTGGCGTGAGGTGCTGAAATATCTCAACCAGGCATGCGCCGAAGGCATTTCGCAATCCAACCTTCCACCAACACTTGAACAAGACTTTTACAGCGAACTAAAACAATCTAACAGTGTTTTTGCCGCGTTCAAAGTCCATTCAATGGGCAATATAATGGCTGAAAAGTTGGTGGACGAAAATGGAAAACTCAAACCTTTCCGTATATGGAAGGAGGAGGTCGCAAGCATCGCCAGTCACTTCGTAGGACCATGGTTGCAAACCGAATACAACACCGCCGTCATCCGTGCCCATAACGCGGCAGACTGGTTAAACTTCGAGCGCAATAAGGACATTTTCCCAAACCTCCGATGGATGCCAACAACATCCCCTAACCCCGAAGAGAGTCATCGCCTATTTTGGGAGCGCAAGGTAACGCGCCCCATCAACGACCCTTTCTGGAACAAACACCGCCCTGGAGACAGGTGGAACTGCAAATGTACCCTCGAAGCGACCGACGACCCCATTACAGACATCCCCGGCGAAACCAACAAGGAACGCCCACAACCAGGACTCAAGGAGAACCCCGCCAAGACAAAACAAATCTTTGACAAATCACATCCTTATTTCCAAAAAGACTGCTCTACTTGCCCATTCGCTAAAAGTAGCAAACTTCAAAACCTTTTCACATGGTTTGACAATCAAAAGCGTAATTGTTACAACTGTAAATTCAGCAAGGGGTGTTTAGAGTTAGCCTATAACGATGGGTTTGTCTTAAAAAACAAATATAAAAATGGTGGCAAATTATTGATACACCCCAATGTAGATAAAGACAAAGGAGACTATCACCCAATGATTGTTATCGGACAACACTTCGCAAAACAAGGGCGCGAAGTAAAACTTACTCCAAGAGTACATAGAAAAGACCCCGAATACCAACGGATTTATAGCAGACTTCTCGGTACAATATATGAAGGAAAATGTCCGGATTTACAGATTGATGATAAACATTATGAATTTGAGGGGTATGCAGAAAAATGGAAAAAGCACAAGGTTGGCAAAATGCTAACACATGGAATGAAGCAATCCCCTTACTTAATTATAGACAACACAAATGGCGCTTCTGATAGATTTATTAGACAAGCTATATTTGCCAGATTGAATACTTCACATGGATCAATTAAAGAAGTATGGCTATATGAGAAAGGCAAAATACGATTATTGTTTTTAGATAAAAACTATATAAAAAACAACAGGGGAGTGTAAAACTCCCCTGCAAGGCCACGTGCCGTAGCACAGACTAACTTCTTACGAAGCTACTGCAAAATTACACTCATAATCCCAAACAAACAAATTTTCCATGAAAAAAAATAATCAACTTCCTCAAAAAATCCAACAGATGGCTCCATCTGATAGGCGGAGCGCTCGCAGCTCTCGCTGTTGCATTCCTCTCGCTGATGATCCTCGTTGCCTTTGGCGCAATCATCGCAATACCCCTCATTGCTATCCAGGCTGTCTCATTTATTGCCGTCGCGCTTGAAATGAAGGACGTGCAAGGAGGTGGCAAATTCGATTGGACGGACATCGCCGTTACGATCATCGGAGCAATCCTCATCCTCATCCCCATCTGTTGTTTTCTCTACCTATGAGCAACCCATCAATAACCGACCTTATCCGCGCCTTTGACCGAGAATTGCGCCGTGAACTCAACGACCGCCTCCCGCGTAGGGTAGGAGTGATTGCCGTCAACCACTTCAATCAAAACTTCCGCGACGCCGGTTGGCGCGACAACGGTCTCCACCCCTGGAAAGAAACACGCCGACAACGAGAAGGCACTGGCGCTGCTGCAGCGCGAACACCGCTCATATCCTCTGCCCCGCACCTCTCACGCTCCATCCAAGCAGAGCCAAGCCCCGGGCAGGTACGCATCACCAACCCCGTGCCCTACGCCGCCATCCACAACTACGGAGGAACAGTCAACACCCACCCATCTATAACCAAAAAGATGAGACGCTTTGCATGGGCAAAATTCTACAGCATCGCCAAAATCAAAAAAGGCGAGAAAATCCCCAAAGACCTCCCCGACGAAGCATTAAAATGGCGTGCCCTGGCATTGACAAAAAAGTCAAAACTCAACATCACCGCAGACATCCCCCAACGCCAATTCATAGGCGACTCTGCAGAACTGCGAGATAAAATTGACAAAGTCATCCTCCAAACCCTCCAACGCATATCCTCCATTAGATAACACCCATCCCGTCCCCTTCGTTGCGATACCATCGCAACGCCAATCCTATCCCGTAAGTTGCGACGCCGTCGCAACCCTCCTCCCCCTATTTATTCACTCGGTAGCGATACCATCGCTACCACAAACCTTACAAACAATGCAAACCCTCGCAAACCTCATCACCCACATTTCCCTCAACATGCCCGAAATTTCCTACGTCGATGAAGACTACGGCCAACTCGAAGCGCTCCAGCAACCCGACACCGACACCTATCCCTTAACCTTCCCCGCCGTCCTCATCAACACCGAAGGCGTCGATTGGACCTCCATCGCTGATGGCGCGCAAACAGGCGTCGGAACCGTCCGCGTCCGCCTCCTCATCGATTGCTACGACGACATGCACGCAGGAAGTGGCACAACAAATAAGGCGGCAGACCGACAAGCTGTCGTCCACCGCCTACATACAATCCTTGAAGGTCACCGACCTAACGAAGAAGGAGCACTCACACGCACATCCTCTAAAAGCATGGTCGGATTCCATGGCATTAAGATTTATGACCAATACTATACCTACAGCGCTAAAGAGTTTGTCAAAGCACATCGTTCTGTTACCAATATTCGCTCGATCACTTTACAGACCTCTCGGATTTAACCCTAAAACCCGAGAACTTGGATTTAGTCGGAGATTTGCCTGTCTGACTCTTCCAACCTTCACGCACAGCTTTCCTCACCACGGATAGCACGACAAACTCACTGACAAAAAACTCATCCTGACTCAAGATTTTTACGGCATCATCAAAGCGCAAGCGCCGAACTTCTGTCCAGTAGATATAACGGTCAAATATCTTGTGGTCACGCGCCACAATTAAGTCTTTATTCCTACCCATAGTTCTTTATTTTCTATCGCAAAAATAGCAACAAATAGTGACCCCACAAAAAGGGTCACTATTTTTTCATATCTTCTCAAACAACCTATCAAAATTATGTGCAGTACAGTACCAAATTTCGTCGTCATTCTCTATTTGATATTTCACCCAAATCTCGCCGTATTGATTTATCCGAGTTTCTAGAACCGTTACGGTTTTTTGTTGGCGGATGGGCAGAAAAGGATTATCACGTTCTGCCTGTAATCGCTCCACAAAAACAGCTCCATGCTGTAGGGATTCTAAAAATTCCGACAATTCTCTATCTCGCCTTCTGAGTTCTTTCTTGAAATCAATCAGTTTCCAAATGAAATATATCAGAAGCCATACCATTAAAGACAAAAATGGAATCGCGTGTATTACTTCCTTGCTCATAATCTGCAAAAACTCGGTTCAACCTGTCTCCAAACACCATCCTTGTCGCGCTTATGGAAGTAGTAATTCACCGCCGTCGCCTGAACTACGTTACTTTCGCGGAAGAGATCCATAATCGCTTTGTACTCCTCGCCAAACTTGTCTTCCATATCATAGAGCTTACTGATGCTCTTATAGTCCAGATCGCCCTGCTTATTACGTTCCAAAAGCGTCATCGCCAACTGATACATAGGGTCATCAACACCCTTGTCTGATTGCGCCACAAAGTCCTTCAGATAGTCAATCAACTTCACTGCTGCCATATCGGCACGCTCATCAAAGCGCTTCACCTTGCTGCTCTTAACGATGAGTCGGAAGTCACCACTCGTCAGAGTGAAGTTCTGTTGCTCGTCGTTCTTAAGTTGGCCGTACTCTGCCATCACATCGCGAAACCCGGCAATCTCCTTCTCCAACCACTCCTTAAATGCAGCTACGTCGGCAACAATAGCACCCAATTTTTGTTCAGTCTCAAATACCAACTGATTGCGTAGCGCCTCATACGCTTCACGGCGATTAATACGGTCTTCCTTGTCTTTCTGTTGAAGTTCCTGGATGAGCGCTGCACGCTCTTCAGCCGAAAGGCTGTTAATCAATGTTTGTTTGTCCATTTTATTAGTTTGTTTTAGGGGTTTGTTTATTCAATATACTACGCATTTTCCGAGACAAAGTCTCTAGTTCTGTTTCCGTCAAATCCTTAAAGCGTTTTCCAGCGATACACGCTTGAAGGCAAAAACCATCCACGACCGCCCAATGCTTGGTGTCCAGTCCATACTCCTGAAGGAGCAACAGAACCACCCTGCGCTTGCGTTTAATAACCTTGCGACCTTCAGTCAATTCTTTCTTAACCAAAAGACTTAACTTCTTACAGAGCGCCTCATATTCCGTTTCGCTCAAATCTCGCAGATGCTCCGTGCGTCCCAAACTGATGCTATCAACCAGCGACGCCTTCAGTTCGCTCCTGTCACCATCGTAAGGCAACGCATTAAGCAATCCGTAGAATTTATGATAGGTTCTCATGGGATTCTTCATATTTAATAGTCTTCCCAAAACGAACGGCAGCTTCACGCTCTAAAATACAAATCTTATCAGTGTTCCATCCCTTCAGCATATATACCGTGTCACACTGAAGCAAAGCTTCTATTCTACGCGATACCATATAGGGTAGTGGAGCATCTACACAGGGGACAACGTCAAATGCCGACCCCCACTGCTCCTCCTCGGAACTCTTCATAGATTTATAACCTTCAGCAAGATTGTATGCTTGCTCAAAATTGTTGTTGTCAAACGGTTAACTAATATAAGTTCTCATGACGCTTAAATTTGTTTTATTCCCAATCCACTTGCACTTTTGCCGTCATCGTCCCGCGCCCCTTACACTTGGGGCATTTACCGTGTCCAACGATTGTTCCCATGCCAAGGCAATAACTACACCGTAGTCCCTCAACGCGGAACTCTTCATGTACTTGGTGAAAGGGAGGGTTCAAAATGTCTAATACTTGTCTTACTTCACTCATCCGTCTCCTCCTCTTTCGTCATATACTCCAGGCGAAGCTGGATGTCTGCTTCATCGTTCAACTGTTGGATGACCTCTTGGAGGATGGAATATTGGTCCAGCGCGGAATAGTCTTCAATTTTCTTGCGGATATGCTCCACAATTTGTTCTGCTGTCTCTATCATAATGTCGTTCACTACGCGGCAACATTGTTGCCGTGCCTATTCTATTATATTAACCTTACAACCATACCTTAAAAGCAACCGCTTCGCAAATAGCGTGTCCGTTGTCTCAATCACCACATGCCCCTTGGTCTTCGCCCTGCGAATGCGTAAATCTACGGCATGCGAATTTTCTAACCAGTCATCTACCACATGCGACGCTGACATATTGCTGATGAGCAACTGAAAAATCTTTTTCTCTTCCATATCACTTACTTTTTTACTCCTCCACCCCAATAAGCCTCCGCTCCGTCCCTCCAAATCACAAACTCACCTTTGGGACCAATAAACCTCCCCTTGCTCACCGCCTTATAACCTTCCACCCAAACTTTCAAACTCGCATCATACATCACGCTCTTCGCTGCCTTACCCGCAGGATGCTTGCCCTCGGCATGACTGATAAAGATAAACAAACGGTCGTTGAACTCGTCCTTCAGTCGGATATACTCGCGATAACTCATCTGCGTATATTGGAAGGAGTCTATAACAATAATCCGATAAGCCTTACGCTTGCGTAGTCGTGCCTTCAGTTCTTCAATACTTTCACGGATCAATACGAACCTACTTCCAAGTTCCCCCATCCCATGCCTCACAAGATTGCGCTGCATCGTCAGCGAATCACCCTCCTCCAGGGAGTTGTAAGCAACAGGACTAAACTTCGCAAGCTCTCTGCAGAGTTGCATTGCAAACGAACTTTTGCCATTCCCTGAATTGCCCCAGATAAACCACACACCCGAACATTCCGGAGTGCCAATAAAGTCATACCAGGCTCCTTCCAAAGCGAAGGTCTTTTTCTTCGAGTTGATAACCTCCTTGGCGGTCATCGCTCGTTTAGTTTTTGCAATCTTATTCATAGCTTAACAACAGAGACAATGGGGGACTCCTAATTGATGTTTATTTCTCTCATACCAATCAGTATAAGTTTCAAATGCGACCTCTTCAACTTCACCTACTAACATGTTATTTTCTAAGACGACCGTTTTTTCTGCAAACATTGTTTCTACAATCTCTCGGTGTTCATCAAATAGCCACACCTTTTGCTTCCATTGCAAAGACTTTCCTTCGCTTGCAGTATATCTTACAAATTCTACTTTTTGAGCATCCATATCTTTTGTTTGTTAAAATAATACTAATATAGCCACATTTCCATCTGTCTAAATTCATTTAACTTCTCAACAAGCGCTCGCTTGATTTTACCATAAAGGTGCAAGTCTACTATCAACATGCCCAGCGTGTACACAAGCGCAGCCTCACGAGTATCAAAATAACCGAAGTTTAGGCACGGGCGAGCATACCCGCCCTTGGTACCCATGCTGTAGTCATAACCGGCTAACCACACGCCATCCAACTCGCCAACATGAAGTGTAAAATAATGGTCGCCTTCTTCGTAGACCTTTATCACCTCAAACGTCTCAAGTTCGTTGTCCACGCTTCGTATCGGCGCACGGCGCAAATACCCAAACGGATTCCCATTACACAACTCAAACATTTCCCTTCAACAATAAAGTTCGTTTCACACTCTTCTTAACCCTACGGAAGTCATACTCCACACTCACCCCATCACGTTTCTTCTTTCCAAACACCACAACATCCGTACCACTCTCCGCCAACACTCTACGAATGTCCTTCTCATCTGTCACCCCGTTCGCTCTGCAGATGGCTGCAACATCGCTCGTCCTCGCGGGGTCAAGCACAAAATACTTTCGTCCAATACGAGAGAAAAACTCCTTATACCCCTTCTTCTCATATCTCAACCCATTCTCCATGCGTCTGCAGATATAGTCGGTACTCATAAAAATGATACCCGCATGCTCCTCCAGCTTATTGTACATGCTGACAAAGTATTGAAACACCTGCTCTGTCAACTTATCCGCCTCGTCAAAGATAAGCAACGGTCTATCCAT
>ERZ808032.31-NODE-31-length-22663-cov-4.543523_pt1 | contig 22663 bp, 24 predicted proteins | sample MGYA00380187_ERZ808032 | MGnify/ENA primary metagenome ERZ808032 (study PRJEB31490, sample SAMN06133378) | cow dung metagenome | isolation source: M10 | host: cow | place: China: Chengdu | collected 2015-05 ...
TTGGGGTCTTCTGAACTTTGTCTTTTTAGGTTGTAACATAATTTCTTGAAATTAACAGATTATTTTTTTCTCTTTTTAAAACCTTTGCCATTGTTACCAGCATTAGAGTGGTTTTCTTTGGCGTTGGTAAATTGAGGAGTAAGGTCTTTTTTGCCATAAACTTCGCCACGGCAAATCCATACCTTAATACCAATAAGACCTACCTTGGTAAGTGCTTCGCATTGTGCATAGTCGATGTCTGCACGGAAAGTATGAAGAGGAGTACGTCCTTCTTTGTACATTTCCGAACGAGCCATTTCAGCACCGTTTAGACGACCAGACACTTGAACCTTGATACCTTCTGCACCAGCGCGCATGGTAGCTGCGATAGCAGTTTTTACAGCACGACGGTAAGCAAATTTACCTTCGATTTGACGAGCGATGTTGTTACCAACGATTTCTGCGTCCAAATCAGGTTTCTTAATTTCAAAGATGTTAATTTGTACGTCCTTATCGGTAATTTTTTTCAATTCTTCTTTCAACTTATCAACTTCTTGACCGCCTTTACCGATAATCATACCGGGACGAGAGGTGCAAACAGTGATAGTGATCAATTTAACAGTACGTTCAATAACAATACGTGATACGCTGCATTTAGCCAAACGGGCTTGCAAGTATTTTCTTAGTTTAGAATCTTCCAAGATGGTATCACCATAGTTTTTACCACCAAACCAGTTGGAATCCCAACCTTTAACGATGCCTAAACGGTTAGCAATTGGATTTACTTTTTGTCCCATACGATCAGTCTTTGTTATTGTTAGCACTATCAACACAAATGGTTACGTGATTTGAACGTTTACGGATACGATAACCGCGGCCTTGAGGAGCGGGACGTAAACGTTTCAAAGTACGACCACAATCTACGAATACGGCACTTACTACCAAGTTTTCGTCTTCGGCTTTTTTACCGGTTTTTTGTTCCCAGTTTGCGATAGCCGAACGAAGCAATTTCTCTAAACGAGCGGCAGCTTCTTTAGTCGAGAACTTCAACATACCAAGTGCTTTGTACACTTCAACGCCACGAATCATATCAGCGACCAAGCGCATTTTACGGGGCGATGTAGGCACATCATTTAGCTTTGCAAAGTAAAGCGCTTTTTTAGCTTCTTTACGTTTGTCTGCTGTTTGTTTTTTTCTAACACCCATATCTAATTATTTTTATTTTCTGTTACCACCATGGCCTCTGAAGTTTCGAGTAGGAGCGAATTCGCCTAATTTGTGACCTACCATGTTTTCTGTTACATACACAGGAATAAATTTGTTTCCGTTGTGAACAGCGATGGTGTGGCCAACAAAATCGGGAGAAATCATCGAAGCTCTCGACCAAGTTTTGACTACTGATTTTTTATTTGCTTCATTCATTGCAATTACTCTTTTTTCAAGTTTTACGCAAATGAATGGGCCTTTTTTTAATGAACGACTCATAATACTTCTCTTAGATTAAAATCAAATTACTTTTTCTTTCTCTCGATGATGTACTTACTTGAAGCCTTTTTAGGAGCACGAGTCTTATAGCCTTTAGCCAACAAGCCTTTGCGTGATCTTGGGTGACCACCCGATTGACGGCCTTCGCCACCACCCATAGGGTGATCGACTGGGTTCATAACTACACCACGGTTGTGAGGACGACGTCCTAACCAGCGAGAACGACCTGCTTTACCAGATTGTTCCAAAGCGTGATCGGAGTTACCTACGGCACCAATAGTTGCTTTGCAAGAGCAAAGAATCATACGGGTTTCGCCAGAAGGTAATTTGATAATGGCATATTTGCCTTCGCGAGAGGTTAATTGAGCGAAAGTACCAGCAGAACGTACCAAAGCGGCACCTTGACCAGGTCTCAACTCAATGTTGTGGATAACAGTACCCAATGGGATGTTTTGAAGAGGCAAGGTATTACCAACTTCAGGAGCAGCTTCTGCACCCGACAAAAGTACTTGACCAACTTCTAGACCATTAGGAGCAAGAATGTAACGTTTTTCGCCGTCAGCATAGAACAACAATGCAATACGAGCCGAACGGTTTGGATCGTATTCAATGGTTTTAACTGTTGCGGGAATTCCGTCTTTCTCGCGTTTAAAGTCAATTACTCTGAATTTTCTCTTGTGACCGCCACCTAAATAGCGCATGGTCATTTTACCTACGTGGTTACGACCACCAGTTGATGCTTTACCAAATACAAGAGATTTTTCTGGAGCACTTGCAGTAATTGCGTCAAATGTTCCAATAATTTTGTGTCTCTGCCCCGGTGTTGTGGGGTTGAATTTACGTACAGCCATTTTATTTTATTAAAGGTTGCTATAAAAATCGATTGAATCTCCTTCTTTCAACGTAACAACTGCTTTCTTGTAAGAAGAGGTAGAACCTTTGATAATACCAGCTTTGGTGTAGCGAGTTTTGTTTTTACCGCTTACATTCATGGTATTAACGTCTTCTACAGTTACGTTGTAAGCTGCTTCAACAGCTTGTTTAATTTGAATTTTGTTGGCGTCTTTGTTGACTTTGAACGAATAACGGTTGAATTTTTCGGAAAGTCCAGTTGCCTTTTCGGTAACGATTGGTTTAATAATGATTTCCATACTATTTTCCTCCTTTATGCGTTAAAGATTGCTTGCAAATTAGCCACAGCGTTTTCTGTTAGAAGTAAGCATTTAGCATTCAAGATACGGTATGTGCTTAATTCTGAAACAGTTGCAACATCTGCTTTTTCCAAGTTACGAGCCGACAAATATACGTTTTTATTTTGGTTTGCTAAAACTAAAAGCGACTTTTTATTGTCTGATTTTAAGTTTTTAAGCATATCGGTGTAATTTTTGGTTTTTGGAGCTTCAAAAGTGAAGTCTTCAACAATAACCAAAGCATTTTCTTGTACTTTGTACGACAATGCAGATTTACGAGCCAATTGTTTTACTTTTTTGTTCAATTTGAAGCTGTAATCGCGAGGTACAGGACCAAAGATGCGACCACCACCTACGCGGACTGGAGATTTGATATCACCAGGGCGAGCACCACCACCACCTTTTTGGCGGCCTAGTTTGCGGGTACTACCAGCGATTTCGCTTCTTTCTTTAGACTTATGCGTACCTTGACGGTTGTTAGCCATATATTGCTTAACGTCCAAGTAAATTGCATGATCATTAGGCTCAATACCGAAAATAGATTCATCTAATGTAACCTTTCTTCCGGTGTCTTTTCCTTCGATATTATATACGCTTAGTTCCATTATTTATTTACTACTACGATTGAACCTTTAGCTCCTGGAACTGAACCTTTGATAAGGATCAAGTTGTTTTCAGGAATCACTTTTAAAATCTCTAGGTTTTCAACGGTAACACGAGCGTTGCCTGTTTGACCAGCCATGCGCATTCCTTTGAATACTTTTGCTGGGTAAGAACAAGCACCGATTGAACCGGGTGCACGCAAGCGGTTGTGTTGGCCGTGGGTGCTTTGACCTACACCACCAAAACCATGGCGTTTTACTACACCTTGGAAACCTTTACCTTTAGAAGTACCGATAACGTCTACCCAACCTGCGTCGGCAAACATGTCTACGGTAATTACATCACCTAATTTGAAGTCACCTTCAAATCCCTTGAACTCAACCAAGTGGGCTTGTGGAGCTACGCCTGCTTTAGCAAACAATCCAGCTTCTGCTTTGTTGGTGTTTTTCTCTTTCTTTTCAGAGAAACCCAATTGGATTGCTTCGTAACCATCTTTTTCGATGGTTTTGATTTGGGTAACAACACAAGGACCAGCTTCGATAACAGTGCATGGAACATTTTTTCCATCAGCACTGAAAACGGAAGTCATTCCGATTTTTTTTCCAATTAATCCTGGCATTTCAATGTTATTATTAAATAAAAAAATATTGTTTTAATTCTAGTTGATTAAGATTAGCTCTTAATTTCAACGTCTACACCGCTAGGCAATTCTAATTTCATCAAAGCGTCGATGGTTTTAGCAGTCGAGCTGTAGATGTCAATTAAACGTTTGTACGAGAACAATTGGAATTGTTCACGAGATTTTTTGTTAACGAAAGTTGAACGGTTAACAGTGAAAAAACGTTTGTGAGTAGGCAATGGAATTGGACCACTTACTACTGCACCAGTTGCTTTTACGGTTTTTACGATTTTTTCGGCTGATTTGTCAACCAAGTTATAATCGTAAGATTTCAATTTGATTCTAATTTTTTGTGCCATTTTTTTATTAAAGTTATGCTAGGGGTTAAGAATCATTTGCTAACCCCTAGCGTTGTTATTACAATAAATCTACGCGACCTTTAGCTTCGGTCAATACTTGTTTAGCAATTGCAGTTGAAACTTCTGCATAGTGCGAGAATTCCATAGAAGAGGTTGCACGACCAGAGGTAATGGTACGCAATGCGGTTACATAACCAAACATTTCTGCCAAAGGTACTTTAGCTTTTACTACACGTGCACCAGAACGGCTGGTTTCCATACCTTCTACTTGACCACGACGTTTGTTCAAGTCGCCGATAACATCACCCATGTTTTCTTCTGGAGTTACCACTTCTACTTTCATGATAGGTTCCATTAGAACGGGTTTTGCTTTAGCACAAGCGTTTTTGAACGCGATTTGTGCACAGATTTCGTACGACAATTGGTCAGAGTCAACTGGGTGGTAAGAACCGTCCACTACAACAACTTTCAATTTGTCCATTGGGAAGCCTGCCAACACACCGTTACGCATAGCAGCAGTGAAACCTTTTTGGATAGCAGGGATAAATTCTTTAGGAATGTTACCACCTTTAACTTCGTCGATGAATTGCAAGTTGCCTTCAAAGCCTTCGTCAGCAGGACCTACTTTCAATACCATATCGGCAAATTTACCACGACCACCCGATTGTTTTTTGTAAACTTCGCGCAAGTCAACAGTATTGGTAATAGCTTCTTTGTACGATACTTGAGGACGACCTTGATTACATTCTACTTTAAATTCGCGTTTTAGACGGTCGATAATAATTTCCAAGTGCAACTCACCCATACCACTGATGATGGTTTGGCCTGATTGTTCGTCGGTACGAACGGTAAAGGTTGGGTCTTCTTCGGCCAATTTAGCCAAACCGTTACCCAATTTATCGATGTCTTTTTGGGTTTTAGGTTCGATAGCGATACCAATCACTGGATCTGGGAAATCGATCGATTCCAAAGTCATTGGAGCATCTTCGCTACACAAAGTATCACCAGTACGGATATCTTTGAAACCTACACCTGCACCAATATCACCAGCTGAGATGCAATCTACAGGGTTTTGTTTGTTTGAGTGCATTTGGAAGATACGAGAGATACGTTCTTTTTTACCCGAACGAGAGTTGAATACGTACGAACCAGCATCCAATTTACCAGAGTAAACACGGAAGAAGCACAAACGACCTACATAAGGGTCGGTAGCGATCTTAAATGCCAATGCACACAAAGGTTCGTCTTCGCTAGGATGACGTTCAATTTTAACTTCTTCGTCGTCGGTAGCGTGACCTTCGATTACTTCGGTATCCAATGGAGAAGGAAGGTAAGAACATACTGCATCCAACATGGTTTGAACACCTTTGTTTTTGAACGAAGAACCGCAAATCATAGGAGTCATCGACATGCTCAAAGTACCTTTACGGATAGCAACTTTGATTTCGTCTTCGGTGATAGTTGCAGGATCTTCAAAGTATTTTTCCATCAATGCATCGTCAAATTCAGCGATAGAATCCAACATTTTTGCACGCCATTCTTCTGCTTCAGCTTGCAAGTCAGCAGGAATTTCTTCTACAGAGTAGTCAGCACCCATGGTTTCGTTGTTCCAAACGATAGCTTTCATTTTAACCAAGTCAACTACGCCTTTGAAAGTTTCTTCGGCACCGATTGGAATTTGAATAGCTACTGGGTTAGCGCCCAATACTTCTTTTACTTGACGAACTACGTCGTAGAAGTCGGCACCCGAACGGTCCATTTTGTTAACGTAACCGATACGAGGAACGCTATATTTATCAGCTTGACGCCATACGGTTTCTGATTGAGGTTCTACACCACCTACTGCACAGAAAGCAGCAACAGCACCGTCCAAGATACGAAGAGAACGTTCTACCTCTACGGTAAAGTCAACGTGCCCTGGGGTGTCAATCAAGTTGATTTTATATTTGTTATCGTTGTATTTCCAGAAAGTGGTAGTAGCGGCAGAGGTAATGGTAATACCACGTTCTTGTTCTTGTTCCATCCAGTCCATGGTAGCAGCACCATCGTGTACCTCACCGATTTTGTGAGTCAAACCAGTATAGAACAAAATACGTTCAGAAGTAGTGGTTTTACCGGCGTCAATGTGCGCCATAATACCAATATTTCTAGTAAATTTTAAATCTGCTTTAGCCATTGTTGTATATTATTTCTTGATTAAAAACGGAAGTGAGCAAATGCACGGTTAGCTTCTGCCATTTTGTGCATATCTTCTTTACGCTTAAATGCAGCACCTTGCATGTTGTAGGCATCCATGATTTCTGCAGCTAGTTTGTCTGCCATGGTTTTACCGCCTCTTTTACGAGCGTACTGAATTAAGTTTTTCATAGAAATAGATTCTTTTCTTTCGGGACGAATCTCAGTAGGAACTTGGAAAGTAGCACCACCAATACGACGAGATTTAACCTCTACTTGAGGAGTGATGTTTTCCAAAGCTTTTTTCCAAATTTCAAGCGCTGGTTTGTCTTCGTTAGACATTTTACCTTTTACATTTTCAAGAGCAGAATAGAAAATGGTGAATGCGGTAGATTTTTTACCGTCATACATTAAATGGTTTACAAATTTAGTAACCATTACATCGCCGAAAATAGGATCAGGAAGTACGATCCTTTTTTTAGGTTTCGCTTTTCTCATTGTTTAAAAAAATTATCCGTTTTGTGTTTGGTTGCCTTTCGTCTTCAACTGATTCCGCCGAACCAATTTACTCAACCTATGTTAGCTCCAATACAAAACAGTATTAATAACTACTGTTGTTTGAATTTCTTATTTTTTACCTTTTGCTGCGGGTGCTGCACCTGCTTTAGGACGTTTAGCTCCGTATTTAGAACGACGTTGAGTACGGTTAGCTACACCAGCGGTATCCAAAGTACCACGTACAATGTGATAACGTACACCTGGAAGGTCTTTAACACGACCACCACGAATCATTACGATTGAGTGCTCTTGCAAGTTGTGACCTTCACCTGGAATGTAAGAGTTCACCTCTTTTTGGTTGGTCAAACGTACACGGGCTACTTTACGCAATGCTGAGTTAGGTTTTTTAGGGGTTGTTGTGTAAACTCTTACACAAACACCACGACGTTGAGGACAAGCATCAAGTGCAGGAGCTGTGCTCTTTTCAGTCAATGCTGTTCTTCCTTTTCTTACTAATTGCTGAATAGTAGGCATTTGTAAATTGTTTAATTAGTTTGTTATATAAATTTTTGTCTTGTACACAATTTTGGGTTGCAAAGATACGAAAAGAAAATTAATCCACCAAACATTCCGTAACTTTTTTATTATCATGTGTTTTAATTGTCGTTTGTCGCTTGTCACTTGTCGCTTGTCGACTAAACGCCTAAAGTTGCGATTAAGCGAGGGCAGAACAAATTTATTTGCTATGCCGAGCGTAAGCAACTTCATGAAATGCGAAGCATTGAATAAACGATTTAACGATTAAACGATTTAACGATTACACAAAAACACTCCATTCGTCAAAAAAAGTATTATATTTGCACTCTATATACCTTATTATATAAAATATATACAACATGAAAGAAGAAAATAAACCTCAGTTTACCATTGAACTTCCAGAAAATGTATCAGAAGGAACCTATGCTAATATGGCTATTATCGCTCATTCATCTAGCGAGTTTATCCTTGACTTTGTACGCAACATGCCTGGCGTGCCCAAAGCAAAAGTAAAATCGCGCATTATATTAAATACCGAACAAGCTAAACGATTATTACTTAGCTTACAAGACAACATCGCCAAATACGAAGCTAAATTTGGCGAAATAGAAGTTCCAGGCAGCAACAAAGCAAATATTCCATTTGGATTAAGTGGTTTTAAAGGAGAAGCATAAACCATGAAAAAGGAAGTCAACAAACGTCAGCACTTTTTTGATGAGGTGTACAAAACGATTGTCTTTTTAATAAGCATCGCTTTGCTAACCTTTTTGATGCCTCACGAGAGCAAATTTCAATACCAATTTGAATTAGGCAAGCCATGGCAATACGACCTTCTTACTGCTACGTTCGACTTTCCTATCTACAAATCGGCCGACGACTTGCAAAGCGAACGCAATGCCATTATCGAAAGACAGCATCCTTACTTTGATTACAAAAACGATATTAAAGAAAAAATACTGCACGAGCTTAACGAAAAAGCGCCTGCTGTACTTCACGCCGCGCCCAATCGCTCGGTTATTGAATCTATCAGCCAACGCATTGCCCATCAATTAGAGCAAGCATACGAAAAGGGCATCTTATCGGACGAGGATTATACATACATTCTAGATAATAAAATTGACAACATTACGGTTACACGCAACAAGATTGGCTTGTTGTACGCAACTACCGACCTTTTACCCCTAAGCACCGTTATTGCCCAATTAAAAGAGAGCTACCCACCACAATTGGAATTATCGTTCCCCATAGAATTGTGGGAACTTGAAAAATGGATCTTGCCTAATCTTACCTACAACGAAGCCCTTACGCTTAAGGTAAAGAACGAAGAATTGAATAGCCTATCGGTTACTTCGGGTATGATACAAGCAGGCGAACGCATCATTGACAGGGGTGAACTAGTTACCGAAGAAGATTACCGCATTCTGGAATCGCTAAAGAAAGAAAGCAATGTTCGCCGAGAAGGTTCGCTTGACCAACAACTAACCAACATCATTGGCCAAACGTTATTGGTAACCAGCTTTATTTTACTCCTTTATCTATACTTGCGTTTGTTCCGTAAACAATACTTTGCCAGTAAACGCGTTATTACATTACTTTTAGGAATGATTATTGGCATGGTGGCCATTACATCGGCCGTAGTGAATTATGGCAATGCCGCCATGATTTACATCATCCCTTATGCAATAATTCCCATTGTTACTAGTATCTTTTTTGATACTAGAACTGGATTGTACACCCACTACATTACCATTTTCTTGGCATCGTTTATTGCTCCTTTGCCTTTTGAGTTTATCTTGCTACAAGCAGCAGTGGGCATGGTAGCCATTACTACATTACGCGATATATCGCAACGTTCGCAATTGGTTAATGCCGCTATTGCCATTGTTATTACCTATAGCCTAATTTACTTGGGATATGCGCTAACCATGGACGATAGCTTGCAACAAATGAATGGATGGATGTTTGCCTTCTTCATTTTGAATGGCATTTTATTGCTGTTGGTATATCCGTTTGTGTACGTTATTGAACAATCGTTTGGCTTTATATCGAACATGCGCTTAATTGAACTAAGCGACGTAAATAGTCCGCTGATGCGCAAGTTATCGGAAGATGCGCCAGGAACCTTTCAACACTCTATGCAGGTGGCTAATTTGGCCAGCGAGATTGCCAATAAGATTGGCGGGAACCCCATGCTAGCCCGTACGGGTGCCCTATACCACGACATAGGCAAGGTGCACAGTCCTGCTTTTTTTGTAGAAAATCAAGCCAAAGGAAATAACCCTCACCAATACTTAACCCCAGAGGCTAGTGCTCAAATCATTAGACAACATGTTCTAGATGGTGTATCGATGGCCAAAGAAGCCGGATTGCCCCGAAGCATTATTGAGTTTATCGAAACCCATCATGGCAGAAGTATTACACGCTACTTTTACAATGAATGGTGCAACAAGCACCCCAACCAAGAACCCGACATCGAGCAATTTACCTATCAAGGCCCCAATCCATATACCAAAGAATTGGCCATTGTAATGATTTGCGACACCGTAGAAGCCGCATCGCGCAGCCTAAACGAATATACCGACGAAAGCATTAGCAATTTGGTAGAAAAGTTAGTAAACGGAATTATTGCCGAACATTACCTTGATAGAGCTCCTATTACCTTGCGCGAAATTACCGAGGCCAAAGAAATTTTGAAAGAAAAATTGGCCAATATCTATCACACCAGAATTGCATACCCAGAACTAAAAACAAACAATAAAACAACAGAAAATACCACAGAAAAATGAAACATGCTATAGCAACAATCCTATTTGCATTAACCGCTTTGTCAAGCTTAGCACAAGGTTACATAAAACCCATTGACAACTTTCATCAATACCAAATTACACACGAGCGGTCTACACTTCCTGATAGGTACGATGCGCGCGATTATGGATGGGTACTAGATGCACGCGACCAAATGATTAATGGCACATGCTGGGCATTTTCTTGCACAACAGCATGGCAAATTGGATTGCATAAAAATGGATTAAAAACAGGATACCTAACTCCACACCCTTTAGTAACATGCCACCAAGGTTATTTACTAGAACATATAACAGGTGGAGGCAATTCGCGTGTTGCCAACTCGATGCTAGCCAGATTAGAAGGGGTTGTACTAGACGAGGCTGTACCTTATAATATCAACGACACAGAATGCCATACCTATGCAAAAAAAGACATTCCTGCCTACGTGTTAGGCTGGGAATACCTTCCAGAAGGAGATATCACCGCCATCAAAAAAAGCATTATGGCCAATGGCGCTGTTAGCGCAAGTTTTTACTACAACACTAGTGCATACAACTACACAACCAATTTTTACGAATACAAAGGCACTGAAACGCCTAATCACGCCATTACCTTAATTGGTTGGGACGACAACAAACAAGCTTGGTTGGCACAAAATTCGTGGGGCACATCGCATTACGATGGTTATATCTGGATATCTTACAAAGACCTATGGGTAAACAAAGAATGTACCACCTATACCAATTATACGGATGTTAATAGCATTGACAACGTACACCATTACACAACAGCAGGCATGATAGCCTCTTACGGCGAGGATGTAGGCGTTATTAGCGATGGCATTATTGAGTACGATTTTACAGAAGGAGAACAATTGGTTGCCATTGGAACGGGCATTTCCAAACCTAATACGCGCGTTAGTTTTGCCGTAATGGACTTAAACTCTATGCAATTTTTGTACACCTCTGATGCTACTACTGTTGCATTACCTGGTTTTTACAAACATACATTGCCTACCCCATTGGCCGTAAGTGGCAACATACACATTGCTGTTTCTTATTACTCTGATACCTACGATAGCGTTATACCATTAGAAGGAAGCAGACCCGGGCACACTTCTATTGTACCAAAAGCCGGAAAACAATGGATTGATTTTAACGAAAGCGGAAATTGGAAACCTATAGGTAATACAATAAACCCCTATAATTTGTGCATCTATGCGTATACCAAAAACGCTCCTACCGCAGTAGAGAACGTTGAAAATACCCCCATACGCATTATAAATGGCACACAACTAGCAGAAGAAACGTGGAATTTTGCCCGTAAGATTTATGTGTATGGCATAGACGGAAAATTATACAAAATAGCACAACCACACGATGCTACACTGCCATCACTTGTAACAGGAGTGTATCTTTTGGCGGTTGAAAAGCTAGATGGAAGCACCTATACCGAGAAAATTAGAATACCATAGGGCAAGAGTTCGCCTATTTTTATTACTTTTGCTCTCTCACTAAAAATTACCATTATGAACGTTCTTGAACACGTTGGACGCTATGCAGAACTAATGAAAGAGGTTTTTAAGAAACCGCAACGTTGGCGTCTACTTGGCAAACAATACATCAAAGAAATAGAAAAACTAGGCATTGACTCGTTGGGCATTGTTATTATTATTTCGGTTTTTATTGGTGCCGTTATTACCATGCAAATGGTGCTTAATACAGAGAACCCATTATTACCTGCCTACGTAACAGGGCTTACTACCCGCGATACACTTTTGCTGGAATTCTCGTCGACCATTTTGTGCCTTATTTTGGCAGGTAAAGTAGGATCGAACATTGCCTCGGAAATTGGCACCATGCGCATTACCGAGCAAATTGATGCGCTTAAGATTATGGGGGTAAATGCACCCAACTACCTTATTTTACCTAAAATATTGGGTATGGTTAGCATTATTCCTGTATTGGTTATCTTTAGTATGTTTGTGGGCATATTGGGCGGTTACCTGATTAGTTTTTCGGGCATTATTTCGCCCGCTAAATACGTTATGGGTATTCAATACGCTTTTAACCCCTACTACGTTACCTATTCTATTATCAAATCGTTGTTCTTTGGATTTGTTATTTCGTCGGTATCGTCGTATTATGGTTACTACGCTTACGGCGGTGCACTAGATGTAGGTAAAGCCTCAACCAACGCTGTTGTAAACAGCAGCATTATTATCTTGTTATTAAACGTTCTTTTAACCGATTTGTTACTTGTATGATAGAAGTTCAAAACATCATAAAATCGTTTCACGACAAAACGGTTTTAAAAGGAATATCGGCCACCTTTGAATCGGGCAAAACCAATTTGATTATTGGCCAAAGTGGTTCGGGCAAAACCGTATTGATGAAAAGCATTATTGGTATACACCAAGTAGACCAAGGCAAAATATTGTACGATGGCAGGGACATTACCCACCTAAGCAACAAAGAAATGACCAACCTACGCCAAGAAATTGGCATGTTGTTTCAGGGTTCGGCTTTGTTCGACTCGATGACCGTAGAAGAAAACGTGCGTTTCCCACTAGAGATGTTTTCTAAAAAAAGCCGCGATGAGTGGGAAGCAAGGGTAAAATTCTGCTTGCAACGTGTAGGGCTAGACCATGCCGCCAAGCTGTACCCATCAGAAATTAGTGGGGGTATGCAAAAACGTGCGGCTATTGCTCGTGCCATTGTATTGGAACCTACCTATTTATTCTGCGACGAGCCCAACTCGGGTTTGGACCCAAAAACATCGCTTACCATCGACCAATTGATTCAAGAAATTACGCGCGAAAACAACATTACCACCATTGTAAATACGCACGACATGAACTCGGTAATGGAAATTGGCGACAAAATCTTGTTTATTCATCAAGGTGAAAAATCGTGGGAAGGAAACAAAGACAGCATTTTTGACTCGGACAACGAACACCTTAATAATTTAGTATTTGCATCCAACCTATTTAAAAAGGTAAAACAATACCATAAAAAGTAATATGAGAATATTGTCGTATAACGTAAATGGTATCCGCGCGGCATTGGGCAAAGGATTGGCAGATTGGATACAGCAAGAACAGCCCGATGTATTGTGCTTGCAAGAAACCAAAGCACAATTAGACCAAATACCTACCTCGCTTTTTGAAGAGTTGGGGTACAAGGGTTATTTTGTATCGGCCGAAAAAAAAGGCTATAGCGGTGTAGGTATTTTAACCAAACAAACACCCGACGCCGTGTATTACGGCATGCAAAATAGCAAGTACGACTGCGAAGGCAGGGTGATTCGTGCCGACTTTGGCGATGTAACCATTGTGTGCGTATACATACCATCGGGCACCACGGGCGATGTACGCCAAGCCTTTAAAATGGAATTTTTAGCCGATTTTGAGGCATTCATTACCCACCTAAGATCCGAAAGACCCAACGTAGTGGTTTGTGGCGATTACAACATTGCCCACCAACCCATTGATATTAACCACCCCGAGCGCCAAGTGGGGGTTTCTGGTTTTTTGCCAGAAGAACGCGAATGGTTAACCCACTTTATAGAAACGGGCATGATTGATTCCTTTAGGGAATTTGATAGCCGTGCCGAACAATACAGTTGGTGGACCTACCGCATGGGAGCGCGTAAACGCAACGCGGGTTGGCGCATCGATTATCACCTAGTATCGCAGCCCCTACGCAACCAACTAGTGGGTGCTGGCATTATGCAAGAGGTGGTACATTCTGATCATTGCCCTGTATGGGTAGAAATTAAGCAATAACTATGGGACTTAACATACCTTTTTTTAACCAACGTAAACCCAGGCCTTTTCAGCTAAAGCCACGTTACTACGACGAGCACAAAGAACGTTTAGCTCAGTCGGAAGAGCGCGTGCGTAAAGAACTAGGCCTAGAGCAAGAGAAAGCAGCAGATAACAACCGCGGATACGAGCAACGTATTCGTGGCAAATTTATGGCCAATATAGAGGACGCTAAAGAACGTAAAAACGCCAAAATACGTTTAAGTCTTATTGTTGCTATCCTTTTCTTTGTAGGATATATGTTATACAACAACTATGTCGGATAATAACTGCATACAGGTACTGCCCGAGGTAGTTGCCAATCAAATTGCCGCTGGCGAAGTGGTACAACGCCCCGCATCGGTAGTAAAAGAATTGGTAGAGAATGCCATTGATGCTGGCAGTACACAAATAGACATACACATTAAGGATGCAGGGAGAACCCTGATCCAGGTAATAGACAACGGCATCGGCATGTCTGCCGACGATGCCGTTACTGCTTTTTTACCCCATGCCACCTCTAAAATACGAAAAGCCGAAGACCTTTTTGCTTTATCCACCATGGGTTTTAGGGGCGAAGCATTGGCCTCGATAGCGGCCGTAGCCCACGTAGAGTTGCGCACCAAACGTCAGCAAGACGAGTTAGGATCTTGTGTTTGCTTATCGGGCGGCACGTTAGAAAGCCAAGAATTAATAGGATGCAGCAAAGGAACCAACATTGCTGTGCGCGATTTGTTTTACAACATCCCTGCTAGACGTAAATTTTTAAAATCGAACGAAAGCGAGTTTAGAAACATTTTGCAAGTAGTAGAACAAATTACCTTGGCACATCCTACCTTGCAATTTTCGCTGCACCACAACGGGCAAGTTATTTACCAACTAATGCCCGAGAATACCCACCAACGCATTTTGTCGTTGTTTGGAAAAAAACTAGATGGCAAATTACTATCGGTACAGGTAGAAACCATATTAGGCACCATCACGGGGTACGTTGGCACGCCCGAATCGGCCATTAAACGTGGGGCAACACAATTTTTCTTTGTTAACCATCGCTACATTCAACATCCTTACTTTAACAAAGCCATTCAAATGGCCTACGAAAAGTTAATTCCCAGCGATGCAAGGGCACCTTACTTTATTTATTTTGATGTAGAGCCTGGAAAAATTGATGTAAACATCCACCCTACCAAAACCGAGGTTCGTTTTGAAGACGAAAAGGCTATTTTCCCTATTTTATCGGCTGTAGTGCGCGAAACCTTGGGGAAATCAAATTCTATACCTACCATCGACTTTGACCAAGACGATGCGCCCTTTATTCCTGCTATACAAACGGCCAATACTAGCCAACCTCAAACACCAAGGGTAACCTTTGACCCATCGTACAACCCGTTTAAGAGCAGCGGCTATACGTCTAAAAAGCCATCGGACCATTGGGAAGATTTGTACCAACAAAAAGAAAGCAACGGGGTAAACAAGGCAGAAGAGGAGTTTTTTTCGGGCTCAGGGACCGAAAAGTGGGAGATTCCTACCGAGACCGAGAACTACAAGGCTGTACAATGGAAACGCAAGTATATCGTAGCGTTTAGCCAACAAGGTATAAAGGTATATCATCAGCATCGCTTGCACGCCCGCATCTTGTTTGAGCAATACCTTAAGCGCATGGAAAAGGCAGAACGCTATAGCATGCCCCTTTTGTTTCCAGAGGTATTGGAATTTTCGGTCCAAGAGAACAGCCTGTTTACGCAAGTACAAGATGAATTAGTAGCCATTGGCTTTGCATTTGAACCTTTTGGCAAAACAGCCTACCAAATTACGGCTATACCCGAAGGATTAGGCGACAGCAATCCCGCCGAAGCGGTACTAGATACCATGACCTTGCTGCAAACCGACGTAACAGCGGGTAAACAGCAACAAAAGCAATGGGTAGCGCAAAGCATCGCCGAAAAATCGGCCATCAAAGCTGGCAAAGAACTAACTGACATGGAAATGCAACTTATGTTGGAGCAGTTGGCTACCTGCCAAGATGCCACCTATAGCCCCAGTGGCAAAGCACTGGCCTATTGCCTAAACGAAACAGAAATAGAAAACAAACTAAAATAACGAATATGAGCAACACAAACGTAAGGGTGCGTTTTGCCCCCAGCCCTACAGGTGCGCTACACATTGGAGGTGTGCGTACTGCCCTTTACAACTACCTATTTGCTAAAAAACAAGGTGGTAAAATGATTTTGCGTATTGAAGATACCGACTCGGGTCGTTTTGTACCCGGTGCCGAAGCCTACATCATTGAGTCGCTTAATTGGTTAGGCATTCAATTTGACGAAGGCATTGGCCAAGACGGTTTGGCAACCTGCCGTCAAAGCGAGCGCAAAGCCATTTATCGTCAGTATGTAGACCAACTATTAAACGATGGTTTGGCATACATTGCCTTTGATACCCCTGCCGAGTTGGATGCTAAACGCCAAGAAATACCCAATTTTCAATACGATGCCAAAACACGTGGCATGATGAAAAACTCGCTTACCCTTTCTAAAGAAGAAGTAGAAGCACGCATTGCCGCTGGCGAGGTGTACGTGGTACGTATTAAAATTGAACCTGGCATTGATATTACCGTAAACGACCTTATTAGAGGTGAGGTAGTTATCAATTCGTCTATTTTGGACGATAAAGTATTGTACAAATCGGCCGACAATTTGCCTACCTATCACATGGCCAACATTGTAGACGACCACTTGATGGAGATTTCGCACGTTATTCGTGGCGAAGAATGGTTGCCATCTGCCCCATTGCACGTATTATTGTATAAATACCTAGGATGGGAAGACTGCATGCCTCAATTTGCCCACCTACCTTTGCTACTTAAACCCGATGGCAATGGCAAACTAAGCAAACGCGATGGCGACCGACTAGGTTTCCCTGTATTCCCCTTGGATTGGGTAGACCCTAAAACAGGCGACAAATCGTCGGGATACCGCGAAGCCGGCTACTTTCCAGAAGCCGTGGTTAACTTTTTGGCGCTATTGGGCTGGCATGCCGAAACCGACCAAGAGTTCTTTAGCATGGACGAGTTAATTGAAGCCTTCTCGCTAGAGCGCGTTAGCAAAAGCGGTGCTAAATTTGATTACGAAAAAGGCAAATGGTTCAACCACGAATACTTGATTCGCAAAAGCGACGAAGAATTGGCCACCCTACTCATGCCTACCCTAGTAGAAAAAGGCATCAACACCGACCTTGCTACGCTAGCCGCTGTGGTAGGTATGACCAAAGTGCGTTGCAACTTTATTAGCGATTTTTGGAACCAAATTAAGTTCTTCTTTGAAGCCCCTACCGAGTACGATGCCAAAACCGTACAAAAACGTTGGAAAACTACCTCGGCTGCCGATATGCAAGCACTTGCTGCCGTTTTAGAAGGCATTGACGATTTTAGCGCCGCCAACAGCGAGCAAGTAGTAATGGCATGGATTACCGAAAACGGCTTGCACATGGGCAACATTATGAATGCGTTCCGTCTTTGCATTGTAGGCGAAGGCAAGGGCCCTCATATGTTTGATATTACCGCTATTATTGGCAAAGAAGAAACGCTCAGCAGACTAAAAAAGGCGGTACAATCCCTTAATAGTTGATAGTTGATAGTTGAGAAAGGAGAAATACCTTGTATGAAGAAAGTTGGTCTACTTTGGTTGATGCTATGCGCATTTGTAATGCTTATGGCGCAAGAGCCATCGCCTAAGCATGAGTTTAGGGGGGTATGGATGCCTACGGTATTTAACAGCTACTACCGCAACTTATCGGTAGAGCAGTTAAAGGACACGTTGGTGCACCAATTGGACGCCTACAAAGAAATGGGCTTTAATACCATTATCTACCAAGTTAGACCCGAAGGCGATGCTTTTTACGCATCCCAACTAGAACCATGGAGCAGATTCCTTACAGGCACCCAAGGGCAAGCGCCCGAGGGTGATTTTGACCCCATGGCGTTTTTAATTGAGCAATGCCATCAACGTTGCATGGAGTTTCATGCCTGGATAAACCCTTATCGAGCCAACACCAACAAGAAAAACAAGCTAGCAGAAAATAACCGATACTACCAAGGTAGGTATCTGTATGTATCGTACGGCAACCAATTGCTGTTTAACCCTGGATTTCCGCAAAATCGTCAATTTATTGTAGACGTGGTAAAAGACATTGTAACCCGTTACGACATTGATGCGTTGCACATGGACGACTATTTTTACCCCTATCCCCTTAAAGGGTTAAAATTCCAAGATACCGATACTTACAAACGTTTTGCCAAAGCCGATGGTTTTGACCAACTAAACCAACTGGCAGAATGGCGCAGAAACAACGTAAATACCTTGGTAAAGATGCTAAGCGATACCATCAAAGCAACCAAGCCATGGGTGCGTTTTGGCATTAGTCCCTTTGGCATTTATCGCAACAAAAAACAAGACGAAAATGGTAGCGACACCAATGGGCTTTCTAACTACGACGATTTGTATGCCGACACCCAACTATGGATAAACGAGGGATGGATAGATTACGTTATACCCCAACTATATTGGGAAATTGGCCATCCTGCAGCCAACTACACCACCCTGCTATATTGGTGGAGAGAAAACAAAGGGGCAAATACGCAACTATACATTGGACAAAGCATAGACCGCAGCGTTGGTCAAATTAAAAAGAAGTTAGACCTTACCTTGGGCGACGAACGCATTGGGGGCAACTGCTTTTTTACTGGCGATAACCTGCTAATTAACAAGCACGGCATGCGCGATACCCTTACCACCCAATACTACACACAAGTAGCCTTTGCGCCTACTTTTGCGCACATAGATAGCATTGCTCCCAACAAACCACACTACGTTTACATGGATTTAATGGGCGAAGAACCCTTGCTAAAATGGGATGTTATAGAAGGTAAAAAAGAAACCGATAAGGTTTGGTACTACGCCGTGTATGCCTTTGACCCCTCTATTCCCGTTGACATTACCGATATGAGCAAACTAATTTGCGTTACTACCCAAAAACAATGCCCTCTACCACAGGGCGAGGGCATTCAACCGCTTTGTTTGCAATATGTAGTTACTGCCTTTGACCGCCTTCACAACGAAAGCGCTCCCAGCAAGGCGTATTTGCACCAAGAAGAGTAAAGAATAACGTTACCCTAGCCAGCGGATTAGGTCCATGCCGTTGGCGTAGAACAGAAGGGCAAAGAGCAAAATCATGCCTATGATTTGTGCCCTTACCATAAACTTTTGGCTAAGGGGTTTGCGACGGATGCATTCTATCAGTAGGAATAGAATGTGACCGCCATCTAAGCCTGGAATGGGCAATAAGTTCATAAAGGCCAACACCACCGACATATAAGCAATCAAGGTCCAAAAATACTGCGCCGAAAAAGAATCGGGGAACAGGCTAGCCAACGTTCCAAAACCGCCTATACTGCTGGCACCTTGTGGAGTAAACACTACCTTAAAATCGTCAGCATAACCCGTAAACATTCCTACTCCACGCTCTAATCCCAAGGGGAACGACTCAAAGAAACCATAATTAACCTGAGTAACAGGCAATAGTTTTGAATATGGGGTTAAATACACTCCTAACAAACCTGCAGAATCGGGCGTTATGGTGGTAGTACACAAGTTGCCAGCACGATAATACTGCAACGACATAGGTTGCAACCTATGTGCTTTTAGAATAACACTAGCATCGGCATGCGTAAAAATAGGAGTACCTGCCATCGCCACTACGCTATCACCATCTTGCAAACCAGCCAATTGAGCAGGTGTCATATCGCCCACTTTTTCTATCACAAAAGGACAACGGAACGAAGCAAAACCTTGTTGCGACTCTATCAAATCTAATTTTAAGGATTCATTTACAGGCACTTGTACCGTATCGCCGGCACGCAACACAGACATTTGCTTGGCGTCAAAAATAACACGCATGGTTTCCATGTCTAACGACTCTAACGGCTTTTCATCGGCCATAAGTAAAATATCGCCATTTACAAAACCGTATTTTTGAGCCACCTGAGAAAACTCCATGCCGTACTTGGCATCGTTTAAGGCTACATAGCGATCGCCATAGGCAAACAGCAACATGGCCGATACTATTACTGCGGTTAAGAAGTTCATAAAAACGCCTGCCACCATAATGATTAGACGTTGCCAAGCGGGCTTTGCACGAAACTCCCAAGGTTGAGCCTCGCTTGCAAGTTGTTTTGTATCGAGCGACTCGTCTATCATACCCGACAACTTAACATAACCCCCAAAAGGCAACCAGCCAATACCGTATTCGGTACCCGATTTTTTTGATGTGTACTTAAAAAGCGTAAAACCAGGATTAAAAAACAAATAAAATTTTTCTACACGAACCCCAAACATTCTAGCAGTAATAAAATGGCCAAATTCGTGTATAATTACCATGAGCGATAACGCTCCTACAAACTGAAGTATTTGAATCATATTTATCAACCAATTTTTTGAGCCACTTTTTCTCTGACAAGCGCATCGCAAGCAACATAATCATCGTAAGAAGGTTCTGCAACAAATGGCATGGTCATCATCGCCCATTCGATGATATCGCTCATTTGCAAGAAACCAATCTTATCGTGCAAGAAAGCGTGCACCACCACCTCGTTGGCCGCATTAAGTATACAAGGCATGTTACCGCCTTTATCCATGGCATCGTAAGCAAAGGCCAAATTGCGGAACTTATTGGTATCGGGTTTTTCGAAAGTTAGTGTGGCTATTTTTGCAAAATCGACCCTTTCGTAATTATTGGGCAAACGGTTGGGATAACCAAAAGCATATTGAATGGGCAAGCGCATATCGGGCATGCCTAATTGCGCTTTGATAGACCCATCGGTAAACTGCACCATAGAATGCACAATAGACTGCGGATGCACCACCACGTCTATTTGCTCTTTTTGCACCCCAAAAAGCCATTTGGCCTCGATTACCTCAAAGCCTTTGTTCATCATGCTAGCCGAGTCGATGGTGATTTTAGCCCCCATATCCCAATTAGGGTGTTTAAGTGCATCGGCTTTGGTAACATGGGCTAGTTGCTCTAAACTAAAGGTACGGAACGGACCACCCGATGCTGTAAGCAATAGTTTCTCGATGCTTTTATCTTGTTCGCCGGCCAAACATTGAAAAATAGCAGAATGTTCCGAATCTACGGGCAGAATAGCACTACGATGCTGCGCTGCCAACGAACAAATCAATTCGCCTGCTACAACCAAGGTTTCTTTGTTGGCCAAAGCGATGGTTTTTCCTGCTTTAACGGCGGCAATAGTAGGTTGCAAACCGGCATAGCCCACCATAGAGGTAAGCACCATATCGACCGATGACATAGCCACCATATCGCAAACCGATTGCATACCAGCAAACACCTTTACATCGTCTAAATCGCTGATGCTTTCTTTTAGTTCAAGGTATTTGCTATCGTCCGTAATAATGACCATATTGGGTTTAAAACGACGAGCCTGCTCTGCCAACAAGGCCACATTGCTATGCCCTGTTATGGCAAACAACTCAAACAACGTAGGATTTGCCGCAATAACATCTAAAGCTTGCGTTCCTATAGAACCCGTAGAACCTAGTATCGCTATTTTTCTCATTCTAGTACAATGTATTGTGTGGGATTTAAGGCCTGCATACCACTCCATAATTCAAAATGGAGCATACAGTTAGGCGTATCTTCGCCCATGGTAGCAATCACCTCGCCCGTTTTTACAATATCGCCCGATTTTTTTAAAACCATTTGGGCCCCTTTGTATACAGAAATATACTGATTGGGGTGAATAATTTGCACAATATAACCCTCTTGCGGGTTGTAACCAGCAAATAAAACCACGCCCTGGTAAGCAGACAATACGGTACAATTGGCAGCGGTTTGTATATCAACACCCAAATGATTTTTTACTACAGAAAAAGAGTCAATCACAATTCCCTTAGCAGGTTTCATAAACACCATGGTATTGGTATTGGCTTCGGCATTGACCGATGAAAGGTTGTATTGTTCGTTCTGCTCAAAGTTTTCGCAAAATAGTTGCTCTTTTTCTGACTTTTCTAGCAACATCTCGTCGCGTTTGCGGGCCAATACAGAATCGGACAACAAGGTAGTATCGGCAATGGCAATATTGCCCATTACCACATTGCGGAACGTACTGATGTATGCCTGACGGGCACTTACCTCGTCCACCAAAGAGTCCATTAAAATGGCTTGCCTTACTACCTCTTTGCGCAAGCCCACATCTACGTTCTCGGGCAACAAATCGCGCAACGGAGTAGTTAAAATAAGGGTAGAGAATAAAGCCAACACCACCATTAATAAGGTAACGCACCAAAATACAAAACTCAATGCCGACACACGCCAATGAACCACCTCTTCTAGGGTGTTCTCGTTAAGCACCGACACCTTGTATTTCATGCGAATACGCTGAAAGAAACTTATGTTATTACCGCTACGCATACTTAATTGTTGTACAAATTACAAATGTAATATAAATAAAGGAGAAATGAGGACGAAGTGCGAATAATTTTTGTTGAGTAGTGAGTGCAGAAGCCAAAAAAAATCGGTCCCAGCTACATGCTTAAGGACCGATTAAAGGGTTCTA
>ERZ808032.32-NODE-32-length-21469-cov-3.776692_pt1 | contig 21469 bp, 17 predicted proteins | sample MGYA00380187_ERZ808032 | MGnify/ENA primary metagenome ERZ808032 (study PRJEB31490, sample SAMN06133378) | cow dung metagenome | isolation source: M10 | host: cow | place: China: Chengdu | collected 2015-05 ...
GCTTACCTTTACCGAAGGTTGCATGAAGTGTAATAATTGTGGATTCTCTAAATGTGGAGGATAAAAAAAAGAGGCGAAAGCCTCTTTTTTTTTATCCTTTCAACGCTTCGTATGCTTCTGTCGCCTCTTCCCACTCGGTCATTTCTTTCTCTAACTGTGCTTTTAAGGCGGCGTATTTATCAAACAAGGCCTGCGACGTATCGCCCGATGCTAACGTAGCCTCTACATCGGCTATGGCTTTTTCGGTTTCGGCAATAGCCACCTCGCATAATTCTACCAAGCGCTCTGCTCTTTTTATCTTGCGTTGTTGCTCCTTGCGTTCCTCGTACGATAGCTCTTTAGCGGTGGCTGAGCTTGTCGACGTGTTGTTGACCGATAGGGAAAAAGCCCCCGATAAAGATTCTTGCTCGCTAATCGGGCCCTTCGACAGGCTCAGGGACCGATTGGACTTTTGACCTTCGACTTTCGACTTTTGACCTTCTAATTCTTTTAGCGACTCCATTTTCTTGGTTGCCAAAAAATCGTAGATACCGCCTAAGTGTTCGCGCACCCTACCACCACCAAATTCGTATACTTTATCTACCAGTCCATCCAAAAACTCACGGTCGTGCGATACCACAATAACCGTACCGTCAAACTCTTTGATGGCTTGTTTTAGCACATCTTTAGAGCGCATATCCAAGTGGTTGGTAGGTTCGTCCAATATGAGCAAGTTAACGGGCTCCAATAACAAACGAATCATGGCCAAACGGCTGCGTTCACCCCCCGAAAGCACGCCTACTTTTTTATCGGAAGCCTCGCCACCAAACATAAAGGCCCCCAAAATATCGCGAATTTTGGTACGAATATCGCCCACGGCCACGTAATCGATGGTTTCAAAAACCGTCCTGGTCTCATCTAATAGAGAGGCTTGATTCTGAGCAAAATAGCCAATTTTTACTTGGTGACCCAATTGCAGTTTGCCTGTAAAATCGGTTATTTCGTTCATAATGCACTTAACCAAGGTTGATTTTCCCTCGCCGTTTTTACCCACAAACGCCACTTTATCGCCTCTGTTTAAGGTTAAATCTACCCCACTAAACACCACATGATCGCCATAACTTTTGCCAACCCCTTCCATAATAATGGGATAACTACCCGAATGCGGTGCAGGTGGAAATTTTAGGCGCAAACGGCTGGTATCTTCTTCGTCAATCTCTATACGCTCAATTTTTTCCAACTGTTTAATGCGCGATTGCACCTGAATAGCCTTGGTGGCTTGATACCTAAATCGTTCAATAAACGCCTCGGTATCAGCAATTTCTTTTTGTTGATTTTGATAAGCACGCATTTGTTGTTCGCGACGCTCTTTGCGCAACTCTACATAGGTAGTATAACTAGCTTTATAGTCGTATATTTTACCCAGGCTAATTTCGATGGTACGTTTGGTAACCGTATCTAAGAATTTTCTATCGTGCGATACCAATACCACGGCACCGGGGTAACCTGCCATAAACTGCTCTAACCACTGAATGGACTCAATATCCAAGTGGTTGGTAGGTTCGTCCAGTAGCAATACATCGGGACGTTGCAACAAAATCTTAGCCAATTCTATACGCATGCGCCAACCACCGCTAAACTCGTTGGTAGGACGGGTAAAATCTGATCGTACAAAACCTAGCCCCATCAACGTCTTTTCTAATTCGGCATCAAAATTGCCACCACCTTGCATATCCAATTGCTCGTTTACGTGAGCAATCTCGTCTATCAAGGCCATATAAGCATCCGATTCGTAATCGGTACGCTCGCACAATTGCGTATTTAGCTCTTCTAAACGCGTTTGCAACTGTAAAATACGGTTAAACGCCTTGGCCGCCTCGTCTCTTACAGTAGTATCGTCGTTGTGAATCATGTGTTGAGGCAAGTAGCCAATGGTAACATCTTTAGGAATAGCGACTCTACCACTGGTGGGCTCTTGCAAACCAGCAATGATTTTAAGCATGGTACTTTTACCTGCACCATTTTTACCTACCAATGCAATTCTATCACGTTTATTAATAACGTAACATACTTTGTCAAATAGCGCTTTGGCGCTAAACTCTACCGTTAAATTTTCTACAGAAATCATGGCACAAAAATACATAAAATCATCCATAATTTTTATACATTTGTAAGATATAGCGCAATAACCCATTATGAAACCATTCTTACAACAAGTTGCCACGTTATTTTACCAAGAAAAAGGGGCAAATATAGAACATACTATTTTTGTTTTTCCAAGCAGACGTGCTAGCGTATTTTTTCAACAATACCTACTAGAAATGGCAGAAGAAACTTTTTTTGCTCCTGCTTGTTATACCCTTTCCGATTTTTTTAAGCTACTTACCCCCCAATACGAAAGCGAAGATAAACTAGGGCTACTGTTCCGTTTGTACCGCCACTATCAACGCATTACCGGTAGCAACGAATCGTTTGATTCCTTTATGAGTTTTGGCGAAATTTTGATGAAAGATTTTAACGATATCGATAATTATTTGGTAAATGCTAAGCATATTTTTAGCAATTTAGCCGATTTAAAACAACTAGAAGACACCTCGTACCTAACTGAAGACCAAAAAGCGGCATTAGAAAGGTATTTGGGTTTTATTAGCAAAAGCGACAAAGATTTCCAGTCGCAAACGGGCGTTATATGGAACAAACTATACCAATTGTATCTTGATTTTTCGGAAGATTTATTAAGCGAAAAACTTACTTACGATGGGTTACAGCACCGCATTGCTTGCCAATTACCTACGCTACCCTGTCTTAACTGCGACGAAGTGGTTTTTGTAGGATTCAATGCCCTAGATGGTGCCACCAAGCACTTATTTAGACGTTTGCAAGAACAAAACATAGCCGATTTCTACTGGGATTATCAATCGGAATACATCAACGATGCCAATAACAAGGCCCACTATTTTATGGAGACCAACCTAAAAGAGTTCCCCTCTAAACGCTCGTTGGTATTAGCGCCCCTATCAACCCCTACCATTAACCTAGTATCGGTACCATCATCCATTGGGCAAACCAAATACGTGGCCGATTTATTGCAACACAGCACACAAGAACTTACGTCTACCGCCGTGGTATTAGCCAACGAACAATTGCTAATACCCATGCTTTATGCCATGCCAGAAAACGCGGCCGTTAACATTACTATGGGTTATCCACTAAAGCAAACATCGGTACGTAAACTAATAGACGATTATTTGTTGTTGCAAATTACTAGCAACGAGGATGGATTTTATCACACCCACGTAGCATCCATGCTAAACCATCCGTACATCAAAAAAATGTACGCATCCACAATAGATAAACTAGATCCGCTTATTCATCAGCAATTACGTGTTCAACCCACATTATTGCAAGCAGCATCAAGCGATTTTTCTACCATCTTTGCCAAGATAGAAAGTACAGAATGGTTGAGTCAAGTTGATAATTTACTTTGTAAACTAACCGATATCAACGATTTAGACAAAGAACTTGTAGAAGAAGCGCGCCTTATTTTGGTTCGTTTACAAGGGCTATTATTAGCCAATAGCGACATCGAGCTAAAACCATCCACGTTGTTGCTATTGATTCGCAAATTATTGATGAATGTAACCCTATCGTTTATTGGTGAACCTATACACGGCCTACAAATGATGGGGATGCTAGAAACCCGTTGTTTGGACTTTAATCAACTCATTATCACCTCTTTTAACGAGGGAATTTATCCTAAAAAGGATAACATTAACACCTATATACCCTATTCTATTCGTGGTAACTTTGGTTTACCTACCACCGAACACCAAGATGCTATCTATGCGTACAATTTTTACCGACTTATTCAACGTGCTAATCAAGTCTATTTAATTTACGATACCCGCAAAGACAGTAGCGGTACCACGGGCGAAATCAGTCGCTTTGCTAAACAGTTGCAGTATGTATATCGTCATCCTGCCATCAACCAAATTAGCATTAATTGTACCAGCAATATCCAACAAATTCCACCAGTAGTCATTCAACAAAAAGAACAAGTTCGCGACAAGGTACTTAACTACCTAACAAAGAGAGGATTATCAGCAAGTGCGCTGAATGATTTTATAGGTTGCCACCTAAAATTTTACCTGGCCAACATAGAGGGAATCCGTTTTAACGAAACGATTTCTGAAGAAGTGCAAGCCAATCAATTTGGTACCATTTATCACTATGTAATGGAACATCTATACGCCCCACATACAAAAAAAGAAGTATTGGGAACTGATATTGACAAGTTGCTAAAAAACAAAAAGCATATTGACGATCTAATTGAACGTGCTTACGCAAGTACCCTATATAATTTAGGTAAAAAAGATAATGTAGAAGACTACTTGCCCTATCCCCTAAAAGGCATTCAATTGTTAACCGCCGAAATCATTAAAGACTACGTTATTGCTAGTTTAAAACAAGACCAGGCACGTACACCCTTCTACTACATGGCAAGCGAAGCATCATTAGACAATTTTATTGAGGTACCTGGTATTGAGCAAAAAATTAAACTAAAGGGGTTTGTAGATCGCATTGAAGAAAAAGATAAATACATTCAGATATACGATTATAAAACATCCAATAAAACAGAGATAAAACACATAAAAAACGTAGAAGATGATATCAATAATCTTTTTATTGACGGTAAAATAAACGGACAAGACAAAATTCTGCAACTATGTTTCTACTACTTGCTTGCCGAAAAAAAATACAAGCATAGTAACATTAAAGTACATTTATACTTTGTAAAGAAGGTTTTTGAAGATACACTCCTCTTTAATACTACAACAGAGCGTGTTTTACCAGATGGTTGGAAAGATTTGTTTATAGAAAATTTAAACCAGCAGATTACTAAGATGCTTCAAGTAGACGAATTGTTTACCCTAGCAGACGAAAAAAGTAAGACATGTGATTATTGCAAGTTCAAAGCCATTTGTGGCAGATAAACCAACCATATTAGACCACAAAAAAAATGCGTTCTCCATACGGAAAACGCATTTTTTATTACTGGTTATAAACGCGTATTACATAGCTTGCAATTCTGCATTTACTTCTTGGTATTTTTCGGTATCACCCAAACGCAAGTAAATACCACGCATGGTTTGAAGTACACTTTCGCGCAATTCGCTGTCTTTCGCCATGTTTTGACGCAATGGTTCGTAATATTTCAACGCTTCGCGGTATTTTTCTAACGAGCGAGCCTTTTCTTTTTCGAATGCGGCATTGCTGGTTAAATCTTGTGCTTTTTCATGAATGTAGTCAGCTTCTGCAGTAAAGGTTGTAGCCATTACATACAAGGCTTTTTCGTTCATAGGATCTTTGTCTAGTGTAGGTTGCAAAGCAGCACGTGCTTCGTCAAATTTATTCAATTGACGTGCCAACAATTCAGCTTTTACAATCACATAATCTACGTTTGAAGGATTGCGAGCAATTTCTTGATCGATGTATTTCAATGCTTCTTCGGTTTTTTCTTCCGATACGTAGTAGTTAACAATAGAACCTACAAAGAATGGGTTTTCTGGATATTTTGCCACAGCTTCTTGCAAAGCAGCTAAATAATTAGCGGTGTCATTTTGTGCTTTGTAAACGTTGGTCAAGATTTCGTATGCACCGCTGCTTTCTTTGCAGTTAGCAGCAATTACCTCTTTTGACAAACGAATAGCATCTTCGTTTTGTTCGTTTAACGAAGCCGACATAGCAGCAAAATACTTAATTTGATTGTAAGTAGAATCTTCTACCACAGGTTTTTTATCGCCTGCAAACATATCTAATTTAGCAATCAAGGTATATTCGTTCCACATCACATATGCTTTAGCATAGTCGTGCAATTCGTACATGGTTAAACCCGATTTTAGATAGTAATCAAGCATTTCTTTAAAATCAGCTTTGATTTTATTGCGTTCTTTGTATTTAACATTGCCTTTTTTGTCTAATACACCATCGTATTTATCGGCTTGTACATAGTTGCTATACATCATATCCAACCCTTTGTACATAGCTTCGTTGTCAGGTTGTTGGTTAAGGTACATTTTATTTACTTCTGCATTAACCATTGAATAACCAATGCGACCTGCTACATACCAAGTTTTAGCTTTTTTAGCGGTAGTAGAGTCCATTTTTGCCATCTCAATGTATTCTTGAGCTTTGGCATAATCTACTGGTTCTTGGTAAAGCATATTGCTTGCTTTTGATACATTAGCCTCTTGTGCAAAGACCGCTGTAGACGACATCATTACGATGCCCAACCATAATAAACTTTTTTTCATTTTACTATTATTTAATGGTGAATATTATTCTTGTACTTCGGTATCGTCATCAATGATTTCTTCTTCTTCGATGATTTCTTCTACCTGTTCGCCAGCCTTTTCAAATTCGGCTTGTGCTTCGGCCAAGGCTTCTGAATCTACCGCTACGGTTTCTTCTTCGTTATCGTGTTCTACCACACAAACCGAAGCAATTTCTTCGCCTTGTTTTTCAAGGTTAATCAAACGAACACCTTGTGTTGCACGACCCATCACACGTAATGACGATGCATCGAAGCGAATGGTAATTCCAGATTTGTTAATAATCATTAAATCGTTATCGTCGCATACTTTAAGAATGGCAACCAACTTACCTGTTTTTTCGGTAATATTAAGGGTTTTAACCCCTTTACCACCACGGTTAGTAATACGATAATCTTCTAATTCTGAACGTTTTCCGTAGCCATTTTCTGATACTACCATCACGTTGTAAGCTTCTTCTGGGTTAACAACCACCATGCCTACAACTTCGTCTTGTTCGTCGTCAAGCAACATACCACGAACACCGGTAGCGGTACGACCCATTTCGCGCACCTTGGTTTCGTTAAAGCGAATGGCACGACCATTGCGGTTTGCCAACAATACCTCGTTGGTACCATCGGTAAGCAATACTTGAATAACGCTGTCGTTTTCGCGAATGGTAATGGCATTAACACCGTTTTGACGTGGACGAGAGTAAGCTTCTAGCAAGGTCTTCTTAACCACACCTTGTTTGGTACAGAACAACAAATAATGGCTGTTAGCGTATTCGGCATCTTGCAATTGTTCAATGCGGATAAAGGCAGTAACTTTATCGTCAGCAGCCAAATTAAGCAAGTTTTGAATAGCTCTACCTTTAGATGTTTTGTTGCCTTCTGGAATTTCGTACACTTTTAACCAGTAGCATCTACCGCGTTGCGTAAAGAACAACATGGTATTGTGCATCGATGCCGTGTAAATGTATTCAATAAAGTCGGCATCGCGACTACTACCCCCTTTAGAGCCTTTACCACCACGGTTTTGTGCTTTGTAATCGGCAAGTGGCGTACGTTTAATGTAACCCAAGTGAGAAATGGTAATTACCATCTCGTCGTTGGCGTAAAAGTCTTCTGGATTGAATTCTTCTGAAGCATATACAATTTGAGTACGACGTACATCGCCGTATTTTTCTTTTACTTCTAGCAACTCTTCTTTAATAATTTGCATGCGCAAATCAAGGTTAGCCAAGATTTCTTTAAAGTATTCAATCATGCGCAACAACTCTTCGTATTCAGCACGCAATTTTTCTTGCATCAGACCCGTTAGCTGACGCAATTGCATTTGTACTACGTAGTTGGCTTGTACTTCAGAGAAATTAAAGCGTTCAATTAAGCGACTAATGGCTTCTTGAACGGTTTTAGACGATTTAATAATGGCCACTACTTCGTCAATGTTATCGGAAGCAATAATCAACCCTTCTACCAAGTGAGCACGGTCTTCTGCCTTTTTTAAATCGTATTGGGTGCGACGTACCACTACTTCGTGACGGTGGTCAACAAAGCAGCTAATAATGTCGCGCAAGGTAAGCAAACGAGGACGTCCTTTTACCAATGCAATGTTGTTTACACTAAACGACGATTGCAAGGCTGTTTCTTTGTATAATTTGTTTAACAAAACGCCTGCATTGGTATCGCGTTTTGGAGTGATAACAATGCGAATACCTTCGCGGTTACTTTCGTCGGCAATGTCAGAGATACCTTCTATGCGGCCATCTTTTACCAAGTCAGAAATGTGTTTTACCATTTCGGCCTTGTTCACCATATAAGGAACTTCGGTAATAACGATGATTTCGCGGTCGTCGGTAGCCTCAATTTCGGCTTTACCACGAATTACCACACGTCCACGGCCCGTTAAATAGGCATCTTTTACGCCTTGATAGCCATAAATAATACCCCCTGTTGGAAAATCAGGTGCTTTAATTAACGATATAAGTGTTTCATCATCAACCTCTTTGTTATCGATGTAAGCTACAATGGCATCAATTGAATCTGACAAGTTGTGAGGAGCCATGTTGGTAGCCATACCTACAGCAATACCCGATGCGCCATTGATCAACAAATTAGGGATGCGAGTAGGCAAAACAGTAGGTTCGTCTAACGTTTCGTCAAAGTTCTTAACCATATCAACGGTATCTTTGTCGATATCTTTTAGCATTTCTTCGGCAATTTTACGCAAACGAGCCTCGGTATAACGCATTGCAGCAGGGCTATCGCCGTCTATCGAACCAAAGTTACCTTGACCATCTACCAATGGATAACGCATAGCCCAGTTTTGTGCCATACGAACCAAGGTTCCATAAATAGACGAGTCACCATGGGGGTGGAACTTACCCATTACCTCGCCCACAATTCTAGCAGACTTTTTGGTGGGTTTATCGGATGTATTACCCAACTCATTCATTCCAAACAAAACCCTACGATGTACAGGTTTCATACCATCTCTTACATCAGGTAGTGCTCTAGATACGATTACCGACATCGAATAGTCGATGTAAGCGGTTCGCATTTCTTCTTCAATGTCTACCTGAATAATTCTTTCTTGATCTAACATGTTGTATTTATGTTGTTTAATTGATTATCCAAAAATCGCACTAAATTACAAAAAAATCTGCACTCTACCAAAGTTTATTGATGGTTTTTTCTAATTGGTGATTTGGTGATGCGGTGAGTCGGTGAGGCGTTGATTTGTTTAGTCGTTTAGACGTTTAGTCGTTGAGGCGATTCAATCTGACGACATTTGGTGGAAGTCGGAAGATGAAGCGCCTTAACAAAATCGGTGAATCGGGCACTTCGACAAGCTCAGTGACCGATTCATTTGTGACGAGCGACGAATCGACAGTTTTGGCACACTATTTGCAGTAGAAAATAAAAAATGTATACATATGAGCATGGATAAAACCTATTCTGACAATTTAAACAGCATTGTTCAGTATGCCTACGAAGAAGCTTTTCGCCTGGGTAACAGTAGATTATACCCCGAACACTTGTTTATGGGTATTATTCGCGATGGCAGTGGCAATGCCTATAATTTGATTACCGATTTAAACATTGACGTACTCAATATAAAACACCGCATTGAAGCCTCTATTCAAACCAGCGACGAGGTAGAGATGGCGCAAATAAAACCGCTATCCACCACCGAAAAAATCTTAAATTTTGCCCAATTAGAAGCCAAAGCGCTAAAAAGCGAATTGGTTGATTCTGAACACCTTCTATTGGCATTTCTAAAAGAAAAAAGCAACCTAATCAACAACCTATTTGAATACGAAGGCATCTATTACGACACCGTAAAAGAATTATTGAATGCCCAAAATTCTATAGGCGATTGGGACAGCCTAGAAAAAGTTGACATAGACGATTTTGCAGAAGAAGAGAATGAAGACGAATTTGACACATCGTTTGCAGGCGCAGAAGTTCCCGACGATTTTGCAGAAGAAGGCGAAGATAACGCCCTTCAACACCATGTTGTTAACCAAAATGACACTAATACCACCACTAAAACAGGTAAAACTAAATCTAAGACCCCTGTTTTAGACTCGTTTGCATACGACTTAACCGAAGCCGCCAATAATGGAGAATTAGACCCTGTAGTTGGTAGAGAAGTAGAAATTGAGCGCTTGGCACAAATTTTAAGTCGTCGCAAAAAAAACAACCCTGTACTCATTGGCGAACCAGGTGTAGGAAAATCGTCTATTGTAGAAGGATTGGCCATAAAAATAGCATCGCACAATGCCCCCCAAATTTTACTAAACAAACGCATTGTTAGCCTTGATATGGCATCGCTTGTGGCAGGAACCAAGTATCGCGGACAATTTGAAGAACGACTAAAAAAGATTTTAAAAGAGCTAGAATCTGCCCCAGAAGTTATTGTGTTTATCGACGAAATACACACCATCATTGGTGCAGGTTCCACCCCTGGTAGCCTAGATGCCGCCAATATGATGAAACCAGCTTTGGCACGCGGCAAGTTCCAATGCATTGGCGCCACCACCCTAAACGAATATCGTCAAAGCATAGAAAAAGACGGCGCATTAGAACGTCGTTTCCAAAAAATTGTAGTTCCACCTACCACCACCAACGAAACACTAACCATTTTGCGCAACATCAAAAAGCGTTACGAAGAACATCACAACGTTGTTTATACCGACGATGCTTTAGAAGCTTGCGTAGATTTGACCAATCGATACATTACCGACCGCGCATTCCCCGACAAGGCCATTGATGCCTTGGACGAAGCTGGATCGCGTACCCATTTAATGGACTGTAGCACCCCTCCCGCTATTATTGAACTACAAAAACAAATAGCCGAGGCTTATCAATTAAAACTTAAGGCAGTACAAGACGAAGACTTTAAATTGGCCAACGAATACAAAGACAAAAGCCAAACCCTACAAGCCGAATTAAACGAACAACAAAAAATTTGGGAAAACGAAAGTCGTAAAAACGCCGTTACCATCGATGCCGAAAAAGTAGCCGAAGTAGTTTCGATGATGTCGGGCGTACCCGTTAATCGCATTGCCGAAACCGAATACACCCAATTACGCCGCTTAAACAGCACACTAAAAAGTAAAGTAATTGGCCAAGACGGCGCCATTGATACCTTAAGCAAAGCCATTTTACGCAACCGCGTAGGCCTAAAAGACCCCAATAAACCCATTGGTTCGTTTATGTTCTTAGGGCCAACAGGCGTAGGTAAAACCTACTTAACCAAGGTATTAAACGACTTTATGTTCCCCACCAACCATGGTTTAATTCGCATTGACATGAGCGAATACATGGAAAAATACAGCGTATCGCGCCTAATTGGAGCCCCTCCAGGGTATGTTGGTTACGAAGAAGGCGGTCAATTAACCGAAAAAGTACGCCGCAACCCCTATTCTATTGTCTTGTTTGACGAAATAGAAAAAGCACACCCCGATGTATTCAATTTGCTGTTGCAAGTATTAGACGAAGGTTGCTTAACCGACAGCAATGGCAGAAAGGTCGATTTTAAGAATACCATCATCATTATGACCTCTAACATTGGTACGCGCCAAGTAAAAGAATTTGGCCAAGGCGTTGGTTTTGCTACCGCTGCTCGTCAGGCAGATACATCGTATGCTCAAGGGGTGATTAGAAAAGCCTTGCAAAAGAATTTCTCGCCCGAATTTTTAAATCGTATCGACGAGATTATTATCTTTGACCAATTGAAGCAAGAAGATATTGTTAACATTATCGATATAGAACTTGAAAAAGTACTAGAACGTATTAAAACCATTGGTTATCAGTTAAATATAACAGATTTAGCTAAAAACAAAATGGCTACCGAAGGTTACGATTTGCAATTTGGAGCACGTCCACTTAAACGTACCCTTCAAAAATACATCGAAAATGCCATATCCGAAAAATTGGTTAGCGAAGAAATTCCCGTGGGAAGTACCTTTACCGTAGATTATAACCACCAAACCAATCAAATAGAATGCACCTTATAACGTATATTGTAGGCGTTTTGCTATTGTGTGTATTGCCCGATGTTTTGTTGTGGCGAAAAGCCATAAAAACACAAAATAAGCCATTAAAATACACGCTATTAGCCACTAATGTATTGTTTCTACTATCCATTGTAGGAATGGCCATTGGCATGTACTACGCCACACACATGCTACCCGTGCTCATTTTTGGCACCATTTTCTTTGCCATTTACGTTCCCAAATGGTTGTACTTGCCTTTTGGTTTATTTAACAAACACAAAACAGGTATGATTCTGGCAGCACTTGGGTTTATAATGGTTATGTATGGATTGTGCATTGGCAGAACAGAAATAGAGGTTAGAAAAGTTAACATTACTTCCAATAGTATTCCTGCAGCATTTCATGGATACAAAATTGTGCAATTATCCGACTTACACCTAGGAAGTTTACTAAAAGATGAATTTTGGATAAAAGACCTTGCTAGCCATATTGATAAGTTACAACCTGATTTAATAGTATTTACAGGCGATTTAGTAAATACCTATGCCGAAGAAACAGAAGGATGGGAAAGCATTTTTAATGCGATACAAGCACCCGATGGCAAATGGGCTTGTAAAGGCAACCACGATTACTCGCACTACAAATGGCGCAACGACATCGATTCTACTCAAAACGCCATTGCTGTAACAGAAGCCTACAAGAAACTGGGATGGAAATTGCTAAACGACTCTTCTACCGTCCTTACCAAAGGAACGGATAGCTTGTATGTATGTGGGGTACAAAACATTAGCCGTCCCCCATTCCATTCGTATGGAAGCGTAAGCAAAGCTATGCAAAACATAGCAGACAGTTCGTTGGTAATTATGCTATCGCACGATCCTATTGCTTGGGAAGATTCCATTAGACAAAACAAAAATGTACTACTCACCCTTAGCGGACACACACACGCTATGCAAATGGGCATAGATTGCTGGGGTATACACCTATCGCCGGCTTCTATTATGCATCCCTATTGGGATGGCACCTATCAACAAGATGGCCAATACTTGCACGTTAACCGCGGTTTGGGCTACGTAGGATTCCCCATGCGCATCGGCATGAAACCAGAAATAACTTTAATAGAACTTTATTCCGAGGAATAAAGTTCTATTAAAGTTGTCGCTTGTTACATGTTGCTTGTCACTAGTCATAAAAAAAATCTCAGCAGTTGCTGAGATTTTTTTATTGAGTCTTATTTATAGTTCATTTTAAAGGAGGGATTTTTAGGCGTGCGCCAAACCTCTCCTAAAAGTTATTTTATGTGCGAAATTCAAGGCTTGTGATGCCTGAAAAACCGGAGCTTACTGAAGTAAGTGAGGATTTTGAAGGCGAACATAACGCAGAAATTCGCTCATAAAATTGCTTTTATTTAGCATTTAATGTTTAAACCATCAAGCACCTGACGAATCTTCTCGTACGTAGTAATACGTGTAGGCACCAAAGGCAAACGAAGACGGTTTTCGATGTATCCCATGGCATTGAGCATACTCTTAACACCTGCTGGGTTGCCATCTACAAACAACAAACTGAATAAATCTAGGAATTGATGATGAATGGCACGAGCATTGTCGTAGTCGCCTGCCAAGGTAAGACGCACCATTCTACCAAACTCACGAGGGAATGCATTGCCTATTACCGAAATAACGCCTGCTCCACCCAACGTAATCAATGGGAATGCCAAGCCATCATCGCCAGAAATTACCAAGAAATCGGCTGGTTTATCTTTAATAATGGTTTCCATTTGGGCCAAGTTACCAGAAGCTTCTTTAATAGCCACTAGTTTTTCTGGAAAATCTTTGGCCAAACGAAGGGTTAATTCGGGAGTCATGTTTACACCGGTACGACCAGGTACATTGTACATAATAACCGGTACAGGCGATGCTTCTGCAATGGCAGCATAGTGTTGATAAATACCCTCTTGCGATGGCTTATTGTAGTAAGGCACTACCGATAAAATTGCATCTACACCAGTTAAAGGATCGTTTTTTAAGCGTTTTACCAAAGCGGCAGTATTATTGCCTCCTACGCCCAATACTACAGGCACACGTCCTGCAATACGTTCAATCGAAAAACGAGTTACTTCTGCTTTTTCTTCTTCGCTCAATGTAGGCGTTTCGCCAGTAGTACCCAAAATAACCATGTAATCAACGCCATTGGTTACTTGATAGTCAATCAAGCGACCTAATGCTTGGTAATCCACCTCGTCGTTGTCGGTAAAGGGGGTTATTAAAGCGATGCCTAATCCTTTTAGTGCTGTATGCGTTATCATTTTGTTAAATTGTTGAATCGTTTAGTTGTTTAGCTGTGATAATAAACGAACGCTTTGATATATTTAAGTGGCAAATATAGTGCTTTTTTGCGATACTTGGGTTATTTGGATTGTATTTTTTCTAGATAGAAAAGCAAGGCTTTTAAATTTTTACTAGCGTTTTGCTCTATATCGTCTATTTGTAATTGCAAATCGTAAGCAAATGGTCTATCTTCTAACTTTATAGCTACTTTTAAGGATGCATCCGAGATGGCAGCCAAATGCTCTATTGGATATGATACAAAGGGAGTTAAATTGATTAGAATATCCGATTTTTTTTGAGCAAATGTTTGAACAACAGGCTGCTTTGGTTTCTTTGACAAGCATTTAACTTGTTTAAAATCAAACACTTCTACCCCAAAACGCTTAGACTCAACAGGCATCTTACGCACACAAACGGTTATATTCCACTTACAAGACATACCCTGAAATAAATCGGCCACCGCATATACTTGCTTATAAAACTGCTCTGTTTCTATGGGAGTTAACGCATTAGCCGCCATTAACACATGCACCGATTTAGCCTCTTTTAGGTTTACAAAACGTTTGGTTCGCTGCTTGTTTTGGTTTTTACGCACTTGTCGTGCGGCATATTTTTGAAAAATAGATTTACCCATGGTTTTGTTCAATTAACGCCAAAAAATCTTGTTCTGATAGCAAAGGAACGCCCAATTGCGTGGCTTTTTCTAATTTAGCAGGCCCCATATTATCGCCTGCAAGAATAAAACTGGTATTTTTAGAGATGCTACCCGTATTTTTACCTCCGTGTTGTTCTATTAGGTTTTTTAATTCATCGCGCGAATGTTGCACAAACGTACCGCTAATTACAATGGTTTTTCCTTTTAGCACCTCAGAACCAACAGGTTGCGTTTGTTCATCGATGGCCATTTGCAAGCCTATATCTTGCAAATCGGCAATAAGTTGCTTGTTTTCGTCTTGCGCAAAATACGCTACCAAACTTTGCGCAATCGACTCTCCTATCTCGTCTATGCTCATCAACTCTTCTACAGAGGCGCTCATAAGGGCTTGCATGCTTTTTAATTTGCTCGATAAGCGTTTAGCCACCGTTTCGCCCACATATCGAATACCCAAGGCAAACAACACACGGGCAAAAGGCACTTGTTTGCTAGCCTCTAACGATTTTAAAATACGCCTACCCGATTTTTCGCCCATGCGTTCTAATAGGGCTAAATCAAGTAGTTTAAGGCGATATAAGTCGGCTATATTGCGTGCTAGGCCATTACGATACAGCAAATCGATGGTTTCTTCGCCCAACCCATCAATGTTCATGGCTTTACGCGACACAAAATGCACCATCTTTCCCTTTATTTGAGGCGGGCAATGCGCTTCGTTGGGACAATAATGAGCCGCTTCGCCCTCGTCGCGCACCAAAGGAGTGCCACATTCGGGGCAATGGGTTATAAATTGCACCTTTTCGGCAAATAAATCGCGTACAGATGCTTCTACGCCTGTTATCTTAGGAATAATTTCGCCTCCTTTTTCTACATAGACCTTATCGCCTATGTGCAAATCAAGCCCTTCTATAATATCGGCATTGTGTAAGCTAGCACGTTTTACCACTGTGCCAGATAGTTGTACAGGGTCTAAATTAGCCACTGGCGTAATAGCACCCGTTCTGCCTACCTGGTACGATACCGATTGCAACGTAGTTAAAGCGCGTTCTGCCTGAAATTTATACGCAATGGCCCATCTGGGCGATTTAGCCGTATAGCCCAAGTTTTTTTGTTGAGTTAACGAATTGACTTTAAGCACAATACCATCGGTTGCAACGGGCAAGTTTTTCCGTTCTTTATCCCAATATTTGATGTAATCCATCACCTCGGGCAAGGTTTTGCAAACTTTTACAGCATCGGATATTTTAAAACCATATGCCGATGCCGCTTGTAAACAACCACTATGGGTATCGGCAGGCAAATTTTCGCCCAACATGTAGTACAAATAAGCATCCAATTTGCGTTTGGCTACTTCTGATGCATTTTGCAGTTTTAAGGTGCCCGATGCCGCATTGCGCGGATTGGCAAACAAGGGTTCTTCTTGCGCCTCACGTTCTTTGTTGAGGTCTTCAAACACCTTCCAAGGCATCAGAATCTCGCCACGTATTTCAAATTTGTCGGGGATTTCTATACCATGGTGATTTGGTGAGTCGGCGATTTGGTGAGTCGATTTATTTAGGGTAAGCGGAATGGTTCTAATGGTGCGCACATTGGCCGTTACATCATCGCCTTTTTCGCCATCACCACGGGTTACAGCACGTACCAACTCCCCTTTTTCGTAAATAAGCGATATGGAGGTACCGTCGTATTTTAATTCGCACACTATCTCAAAAGGGGCATTCAGCGCTTTGGCTACACGGTTGTAGAAATCGGCCACCTCGCCTTCGTTGTACGTATTGCCCAATGAAAGCATGGGATATTGGTGCTTCACTTGCGTGAAGTTTTGGTTGATATCACTGCCTACACGCTGCGTAGGAGAATTGGGATCAAAATATTGTGGATTTTCGTTTTCCAATTGCTGCAACTCTGCCAACAGTTTATCAAACTCAAAGTCGCTAATAAGCGGCTGCGAGAGCACATAATAGTGGTAGTTGTAGTTATTGAGCTGCTCGCGCAGAGCAGTGATGCGTTCTAACATTGTTTAGTCGTTTAGTCGTTTAGACGATGCCCAGCATACGTCCGTTTGTTATGTTACTTTAAAAGGTCGGGGCGCAATAGTTTAGTACGTTCCAACGACTGCTCTAAACGCCATTCGGCAATTTTACGTTCGTGTCCAGATAGTAAAATATCGGGTACTTTCCACCCTTTATATTCGGCAGGACGGGTATAGACAGGGGCAGAAAGCAAATCGTCTTGGAAACAATCCGACAAAGCAGACTGTTCGTCTGAAATTACGCCTGGTATTATGCGAACAATAGCATCGGCCATTATAGATGCAGCCAATTCGCCACCAGTTAACACAAAATTTCCAACAGAAACTTCGCGGGTAATAAGATGTTCGCGGATGCGATGGTCAATGCCTTTGTAGTGTCCACAAAGAATAATGATATTCTCTAGCATCGACATAGAATTAGCCATTTTTTGGTCGAACATTTCGCCATCGGGCGAGGTGTAAATTACCTCGTCGTAATGACGTTGACTTTTTAAATGGGTTAAGATATTATCGACGGGTTCTATGCGCATCACCATGCCCGCTTCGCCACCAAAAGGATAATCGTCTACTCGATGATGTTTGGGGTCGTGAGAATAATCGTGCAAGTTATGAAGGTGAATTTCTGCTAGCCCTTTGTTTTGTGCTCGTTTAAGAATAGAATGTTCAAAGTTACTTTGAATTAGTTCTGGAATAACCGAAATAATATCTATGCGCATAGCTTTTCTTTATTATTACAAAGAAACAAATATACAGATTTTTTTTGAGAAAATAGCAAAGCGTTTACAAATACTCTACAAATTCTTTTGGTAGTATGATATTTGAAACACATAAAGCCTCCTTAAATAAAGGAGCTATTTCATCGTCACTAAATCCAGCTATTCCACAACCTATACGTGTCACTAAAAATGTAAGATGTTTATATTCTTTAGCAAAAAGTATAAATTCATCAACATAAGGTTTAATAGTTCCCACCCAACCTTGCATAGTAGGTATAGCATAACTCTGTCCTTGAAGTCCAACGCCCTTTCCCCACACTGCACCAAATTTATCATATGCTATCCTTGCTGCACCTCCACCATGAGCACCTGCAAGATTACTTCCAAACACAAATATTTCATTCTCTGCAAGAGAAACTATTCTCTCAGGAGTAAATTTTCTATTGTAAATCATTCTTCCCATATATTATTCCAACAATTTTCACAAGATACACCATTTAGGGGATTGTTATAAGCGATATGGTTACCTGTAGCTTTCTCTCCTTCCCCTTCTAACCATTTTAATTTAAGTCCAGCAAGAGCTTCTTTATTCAACTCTTTTTCTCTTTTATAACCTTCGTCATAATGTTTATGAGCAGAATAAGCAAGTTCTATAAATTGTTTTCTCGACAAAATAAAATACCTAAAACTATATTTATCACCTTCTTCTTTAACAAAGACAAAGACATAAGGGCCCTTAACATTTTGTTCTAAGTAAACTCTATCAAGACACTGTTTTATATTAAATCCTATAGGGATATTATTTTGTCTACTCGTCTTAACTTGTATTAAAACGGTTTTAGGTTTCCATGGACTTTCAATTGACTCACTTCTACCACTATCCAAACAGACTATATCTATAGATTTATAATTTTTAATGCTACAATTCGCATTAAATGCATCCCAACCTTTCTGCATAAGTATTGAAACTACATTATGTTCACCTACTGCCCCTAAACGAACTTTTTCCATTTGTTCTGACTTTGTTTTTTCCATAATATTTTTAATTTTAAGTTGTTACCTCCAAGCAAATTCTTCTACTCCTAATATCTCAAGTGCACGGTACTTCCATACTTCCTTGTCAAAGTTTGGTGTGAATTTTGCCATATGGACCTTATCTTCATATTCCTCATTAGTATCATACCAACCATTAAACTCACGAATCTTATAATACATCTCTTTTGCATCAAAAGACCAATCTAATTGAAAATATGCAGTGCCCACACGAGTGATTTTAAAATTTCTACTATAGCATTCTTTTAGTTTAAGTGAATGATTATCAAGTACAAAACAATAAGAGGGCTCAATATTTCTCACATTTTCATAAGGTAAATAACATAGCGCTAATTTATTCCTTCCAAAATCCTCTTCAATTTCTAATATATCGCCCACAAATATATGTTCACCATTGCTATCAACACAGTTTGTATCTGCACCTGCAAACAAGGCACGACAAGCGTATTCTTTCCTTGTACATTCACCATTAAATATTTCATCTACCACATCTTGATTGTGACTTTCTTTATATTTCTTATCATGTGTCCAAACATACAAATCATCGTATAAGAAAAAGAAATCTCCAAAATTTGCATATCCAAATTTTCCTCTTTCAATAACATATCTTATACGAATCTTTGACAAATATCCAGTGTACTCCCCAGCACCTATCTCTGCTGTATACTTGTGACAAAGCCTCTTTAGTAATTCAACTGAAATCACCGTTGAAGGAGTTATTATTAATTTATTTTTCATAATATTTTGATTTAAGTTAAAATTCTAATCTAAATCCTTTTTGTTTTAACTCCTCATACTTTTCCCTATTGAAACGGAAAAGAAATGCTTCTTTTTTCTGCGAAGGATTAACAGTTTCTTTCATTTGCTCCAACATCTCTAATCGTTTCATCTTGTTATAAAAATTTCTACGATCAAAACGAACATCCAATATTGCCTCATAAAGATTTTGCAATTCTTTAATAGTAAACTGTTTTGGCAACAATTCAAATCCAATAGGTTCAAAGTGTATTTGCTGGCGTAGCGACTGCTCCGCTTTACGAAGAATTTGATCATGGTCAAAAACTAACTGTGGCAATTCATCGAAGGCAAACCACCTTGCTTCTGCTGCATCATCGCCACCTTTTACTTCTTGCATTTTTACTAAAGCATAGTAAGCAATGGTTATTACACGTTCACGAGGGTCACGATTAGGAGCAGAAAATGTATGAAATTGTCGAATATAAGCTCCCTTCAATCCTGTTTCTTCATGCAACTCTCTTAAAGCACCTTCCTCTGCACTCTCATCTATCTTTATAAAACCTCCAGGCAACGCCCAACTCCCTTTATATGGATTCACATCACGCTTAATTAGCAATACTTTTAATTTATAACCATCAAAACCAAAGATTACACAATCAGCTGTTACACTCGGATGAGGGTATTTATAACAATACAATTGCTTATCTGCTTTATTATTTATATCTTCCATTTTTTTGTTGTGTAAATTTTACACAACAAAACTACAAAAACTTTTTTTAAATTTTACACAAATCATAATATAAAAAAGAGACTGACTAAAAAGTTATTTAGCAGTCTCTTTTCTATGGGAGTTGAATCGTAAAATTTATTTATATTATCCCCTCGCCCAATTTGTGTTTTATGTAATGCTCGTCCGTAAAGTGACTGCGCAAATGCGGCGTTTCTTCGGCATTGGCAAAAAACTTCTTATAATCGCGTTTTACATCGCCCAAAACAGGGTCATTTGGTGTGTAGTGACAAATAGTATTGGGTGTATCCTTTGGTTTAAATTGCTTAAACTTAAAGATATCTGCCTGGGTAAGTTTAAATTCTGTATCGCCGTTGTCGCGTCTGCCTTTGTATTTGTTTACACCAATAAACTTTTTTAGCGACGACATGGGGTTTAACACAGGGTTAATAACCAATTTTCTACCCTCAAAGTTGGCACAAAGCACGTAAAATCCACCCAACGAACTACCTACCAATGCCTGCACATCGCTATTTGCTGCCAAAAAGTCATTTATTTTCTGCACCGAATAATCTACTCGATGATCCACTTCTAATGGGCACCACTCGTACTGTGGGTAATATTTTCTAAAGAAACTAATGGTTTCCGAGTGTATCGACCCCGCAAAACCATGAATATAAACTATTTTCATTATTGTTATTTATTTTTTACCATAAGTACACTCATCTGGTTCACAAACGTATGGCGTATTACAAATATCATATTGTGAATAATAGGTTGGTTTGGTAATTTTTATTTCCATTCCAAGAGCTGCTATCATTTTATAAAACACAGCTACACTTGGAATAATACCACCATTTTCTATGCGAGAAATATACGATTTAGTAGTTTGTGTTCTTTCTGCTAATTCTACTTGTGAAATCTTTGCCTTTTTCCTTGCGTCACGTAATATTGAACCAGTATAAAATGCGTATGCTTTTTCTTCAAACTGAGCTCGTTCTGGCGTACCCTCTTTACCATAAAGAGAATCTAAAACCGCATCATAATCCTGAATCATATTTTCTTTTGTATTCATAATATTCTTTTTTAATCATTATCGCTTTATCTATCTCTTTTTTAGGAGTTTTCTGAGTTTTCTTTTGGAATCCATTAAACAGCACTACTATTTTGTCTTCATCAAAAATAAAAAACACCCGATAAATATTTCCATTATATTCAGTCCGTAACTCATAAAGTCCTTCTGTTATATGCTTTACGAATTTCTGAGGTAATCTATCTTGAGTTTTTAATAAAACCAATCCATAATCTATTTTTTCTCTTTCTTTTGAAGTAAGATGTGTGATAAATTCATTAAAGTGTTTACCAAAAGTAATTATTCTTCGTTTCATACTGCAAATATATCAAAAAGTTTCAATATTTTAAAAC
>ERZ808032.33-NODE-33-length-21325-cov-4.068336_pt1 | contig 21325 bp, 32 predicted proteins | sample MGYA00380187_ERZ808032 | MGnify/ENA primary metagenome ERZ808032 (study PRJEB31490, sample SAMN06133378) | cow dung metagenome | isolation source: M10 | host: cow | place: China: Chengdu | collected 2015-05 ...
AATAACAACATCGAGCGCAAGGAGATAAGTATCGTTGCGAGTAATGTGGTGCTGATGAGTAAGAAGGCGGCACAGCCTCAACCTCAGGCGCAGAGTAACGACGATTGGCAGTGGTCTATCTGATATGGAGCTGAACCTTCTCAACACGGCTGGCGGCTTGGTGCCGTGCGATGACAACGACTACGAGGAGAAGCGGAAGCTAAAGGTGGGGCAGATATACAAGGCCACCATAAAGCTGAATCGCAACTATCGGCTGCATCGCAAGTACTTCGCTCTTATCAACTGCGCATGGGCGTATCAGAACGAGCGACAGACGGCCTTCTTCAAGGGTAGCGTGGAGATATTCCGCAAGACTATGGAGATGGCTGCCGGGCATTGTGAGATGGTGTACAGCATCAAGCATAAGGAATGGCAGGACGTTCCCAAGTCGATAGCCTTCGACAAGATGGATGAGGCCGAGTTTCGCGACCTCTACGAAAGGGTGAAGGATGTGCTCTTCGCTACTGCCCTACGGGGTGTGAGCGAGGAGGAGTTTCTCGACGCATTAGCGAACTTTTGAGCGATGAGAAAGGTATCACCAAGGCAGGCGGCTATCAATGCCGAGCTGCGCCGAATAAAGGCTACGATGGGCGAGCGGTGCGCGATATGCGGAGGGCGAGGGTGTGACTTGTCGCACATCCTCCCTCGTTCGCTCTATCCTGAATATGTGACTGACCCGAGGAACTTACAGATATTGTGTCGGAGGTGCCATGAGCAGTTTGACAATGACCTGGAGTTCCGACGGGAGCAGACAGAGATTTATGAACGAGCGAAGGCACTCGACGAGTGCGCTGCGCATAGATATTTCAGATTATGAGCGAAAAGAACAAACAATTTAAGGAAGTAATCAAGGCGTATCTCGACAAGAGGGCGCAGGAAGATGAACTATTTGCGAAGGCATATGCCAAGGCCGAGAAGGGGCTGGATGCTTGCTGCAAGTATATTATCAGCATGGCTCGCAAGTTGGGCAATGCGGTGGCAGTCCCCGACGAGGTGGTGTATGGTTGGGCGGTGCACTACTACGATGAGGCCATTGTCGACTTTGATGAGGCTCCCGCGTGTGAGGTGCAGCCCGTGGTGGCGCAGGCCGAGAAGATAACGGCTGAAGCTACTGCGATGAGGGAGAAGGGGAAAGCCCCGAGGAACAGATACGGATACGGTGCCGACAAGTACGACATCAACGGCATCATCTACCCGTGGGGCGGTGTGCTGCCCATCCTACGGAGGAACGGCTATCGCTGCAACGTGGGTAGGCTATCACCGAGGGAGCTCTTCAAGATGCTGCTCAAGGATAACGAGGCCGAGATGCTGCTCAAGACGGGTCAGATGGACTTGCTCTACCTCAAGTGGAAGCGCAGCTATCGGATGACACCCTATGCCCATGCTATCAAGATAGCCAACCGCAACAAGTACTTCGTGCGCGATGCTACGATGTGGATTGACTACCTGGAACTGCTCGACCACTTCGGCCTTGACACGCACAACGCTCACTATGTATGTCCCAAAGACTTGAAAGGGGCACACGATAGGCTGCTGTCGCGTAAGCGTAAGGAGGAGGCCAAGAAAAGAGCCGAGGAGCGTATGCGTGAGGCTGCAAGGTGGGAGGCTGAGTATCGGGAAAAGAAGGGCATGTACTTCGGCATCGTATTCGGCAACGAGCATATCACCGTGTCGGTGGTGCAGTCGGTAGCGGATATGGCCGAGGAGGGTGCTAAGATGCGCCACTGCGTGTATGAGAATGGCTACTACAAGAAGGATGACAGCCTCATCCTATCGGCCAGGGACCACGACGGCAACCGCATAGAGACGATAGAGGTGAGCCTCAAGACGTACGATGTGGTGCAGAGCCGTGGAGTGTGCAACAAGAACACGGAGTGGCACAACGAGATTGTTAACCTGGTGCGTAGCAATATGCACCTCATCCGAGGGGTGGCATGAAGGTGAGCCTACGACGCGAAGAGGTAGCTGCCATCATCGCGATGGCTGACTACTACATCGAGAACAACCGAGAGTATAACAACAAGCGGGCGGCATTGCTGCTCCGGCATAAGATGAAGAGATATGACAATACGCGGAACGGTACCAAGCAAAAGTAACTGCTACAAGATTATCAGCATCGAAGGGCACAGCTCGCTCGGAAAGACGGCTGCGCTGAAACGATATGAGGCTGACTTCTTTGCCCAGTGCAAGCATAGGGGCGCGATGGTGGACGAATACTTCACCATCCACCTCGATGTATTCTACCCATCGAAGGTGGCAGACCTCGACAACAGCCTCAAGACGATACTCGACTGCCTGCAATACTGCAAGGTCATCAAGAATGACCGCAAGTGTGTGGGCATCGTTGCGCGGAGGTTCGTAGACAAGGCCGACCCGCGTGTGGAGATAACACTTACCGTGCATGGCAGCGAAGGAGACAATACGCTGCGCTGACTGCGCACTGGCGCGGCTGGTGTACAAGGAAAGGCCGCAGATCACTGAGTGCTTCCTTGGCCGCAGGGTGGCCAATGCGGGGCGGATATGCAACGAATATCAACCAAAAAAGAAAAGACGATGAAAAGAGATTCTTTCGTTTTTCGCGGAGAGTGGAAGGATGCAATCATTGGATTGCCCGACGCTGTGAGGTTGGAGATATACGAGGCCATAATAGAGTATGGCACTTCGGGGACTATACCAACGCTCAAGCCTACGGCGATGATGGCCTTCAACTTCACGAAGATGGCGATAGATAGAGATCGCGAACGCTACGAGGAACGCTCGGAAAAAGCGAGGCTGAGTGCAAGTGCAAGATGGAACAGAGACATGCGAACGCATGCGAATGATGCGAACGCAGAAAACGCAATGCGAACGGATGCGAACGGATGCTATAATGTACTTGTACTTGATAATGATAATAAAGAAAAAGTCTCTAAAGAGACTAAAAAGAAATTTTCGCCTCCTTCTGTTGATGATGTTACAGCCTTATGTCAAGAGCGTGGCTACACGGCTACTAATCCATCGGCATTCGTCGCGTACTATGAGAGCAACGGCTGGCGCGTAGGGAAGAACCCCATGCGATCGTGGGAGAGTGCCTTGGCAGGTTGGGAGGTGCGCGAGAAGGAACGCGGAAAGGCGGTCAAGCCGACAGAGATAGGACGTACAGAGTTTTCACATAACTACAACGAGACATGGTAGACTTCAAGACAACAATCGAACATCTGAGGTCAACGGGATTCAACCCCAACCCCGACCGAGTGCAGATAGCCATCCCCGACGCGAAGGCGGCATTGTGGAGCGGCCTCAAGTATTACCTCGGAGACAAGGCCGAGTGGCTGCCATGCTACGATGAGGTAGCCGAGTGGCTAAGTAACAACGACGGGCGCGGCCTATTGTGCTACGGCTCGTGCGGACTCGGCAAGAGCGTGATATGCGGGAAGATCATCCCCGTACTGCTCAACCACTACCATCACAAGATAGTGGCGCAATGGGAGGCCGATAGCATGAACCACGACATCGACGCGGTGAAGGCTGGGCATATCCTCTACATCGACGACATCGGCACAGAGGGTGAGAGTGTGAAGTATGGCGAGAGGCGCATGGCGTTCCCAGAGATTGTGGACGCGGCAGAAAAGAAGGGCAAGCTGCTCATCTGCTCTACCAACCTCGCACTTGCAGACCTCAAGGCCAAATACGGAGAGCGCACCACCGACCGACTCAAGGCGATAACGAGACAAGTATTATTCACTGGAAATAGTTTTAGACGATGAAGATAGAGAATGTAATCATAGACGGTGAAGTCATTCCTCACGTGGATGGCGTTAACATCAAGGACCTCTCGGACGAAGAACTGAGGAATATCCAGTTGAGACTCGCAAGCAGGATGAGAACGGGCATGATTGATAGGTGTAAAATGAAGGATATTGCATGGGCACTCACGATGTACATGGGCGAGCTCGACACAGACATATTCACAATCGAGATATGAGGAATCCCAAGTACGTTAAGCTCATCAACTCATGGCGGTGGCAGAAACTAAGACGGCAACACCTCGCAGACCATCCTCTATGCGAGCAATGCAAGAAGAGGGGCAGAGTGGTGGCGGCCACTGAGGTGCACCACATCACACCCGTGGGAAGCGTGAGCGATGAGATGGGCATGGAGAGGCTGGCATACGACCCAGCGAACCTGATGAGCCTATGCAGCCAATGCCACAAGGATATGCACGACACCATGCCGCGTCGTCACAATAAGCGGCTGACCAAGCAACAGACTAAGTTATTAACCTGGGCAAAGGTAGCCGCATTCGCGCGGTTCCTGCCACAACAAAAAGAAGACAATGGGAATATTTAGTAAACTATTCAGAAAGAAGCAAACAATTCAACCAAAGCAGGTGCCCTTATCGAATTGTCAAGTCCACAACCTTCCAGCACCAAACAGATGGGGAGAGCCTACAAGGTTAGATATAATCCTCAAGGTAATCCAATACACGGATGCGGACAAGAACGAACAAGTGCGCATATCAATGAGCGGCATAGGAAGCATTAACGTATGCCTCGCCTCATTCCTCACCAAGGGTGTATCGTATGCGCAGGAGAAGTACAACGAGTACCAGGCGAACAATGACAAGGATGCCATCGTTGAAGAACCGAAGGCGGAGAAGCCAAGGCGAGAGACAGCACGCCCAACGCAGAGGGATATAGATGAGATGAGAGCATGGGCAAAGGCGAAACAAGCAAAGAGAGAGAGTAAGTAACAACGAGCGAAGGGGGGCGGGGTGATTTTTTCTGAGAGGAGGTCGCCCTAACCCCGCGCCCCACAGACAGCAAAAAAATAGTGTAATCCTCAAAGTTGGGGGGGAGATAGTGATATGGGAAAGCAATTGGATATGTTCGGCCAAGAGGTCGGGCTGAAAGAATTGAAGAGGACGAAGGCCGAGGTGTTCGAGGACTACAACACGTTCGTGGATAAATTCGAGACAAAGAAGACCACGGATGACTGCTACACGCCTCCGAAGGTGTATGATGCGGTGCGCGACTTCGTGCATCGTGAGGTGTGCAACCTTGACGGGAAGACGATAGTAAGGCCATTCTTCCCGGGCGGTGACTTCGAGAACTTCGAGTACCCCGAGAACTGCGTGGTGATTGATAATCCTCCGTTCTCGATTATGGCGAAGATAGTGCGATTCTATACTGCGCACAAGGTGCCGTTCTTTCTGTTCGCCCCTGCGCTCACTTTGTTCTCTGCACCAGAATGTAACCCCACATACGTCATCTGCGGTGCTGGAGTAACCTACGAGAACAAGGCAGAGGTGAGCACGAGCTTCATCACGAATATGCTGCCCGATGTGGGTGTGTGGGTATGCCCTCAGTTGGTTGAGGCCATTAAGGAGGCGCAGGCCGAGCCTGACAAGACGAAGAGGAAGTTCGTCTACCCCGACAACATTATCACGGCAGCTACACTTCAGAAACTATCGCATCATGGCACGGAGTTGGTCATCCCCCGGAGGTCGTGCGTGTACATCAAGGACAGCGATAGCTGCAAGGCGCAAGGTCGCTCGCTCTTCGGTGGTGGATTCCTACTATCCGAGAGAGCAGCAGCCGAGAGAGCAGCAGCCGAGAGAGCAGCAGCCGAGAGAGCAGCAGCCGAGAGAGCAGCAGCCGAGAGAGCAGCAGCCACTAAGTTGCTACTCTCGGAGAGGGAGAGGAGGATAATATCAAGGCTTGAATAACGTAGGGCAAGACGAGAGAAAATGTAGGTGTAGAATAATTAAAACTTAGGGTAAGATGATACAAGATGTACCGAGAGAGAAGATGGAGCAGCGTGTCAGTAAGCGTGTGCTCAGTGAGATACAAGCGTGCAATGCGATGCTGAAGGAGAGGCATGGCACAAACCCACTCAGCGCATCAGTGCTCAAGGCGAAGGCTGAGATACGATACAGCTACGAGGTGGGGCTGCCATTGGATGAGGCGAGGGTGGCGTTGTCCAAGTTGCCCGTCGAAGAGAGAACCAAAAGGTCTCAGCATGAGACTGCGATAGCGTATTGCAATAACAAGTGAGGCTATGAAGAGAGTGTATGTATCTCTCCCCATATCGGGCAGACCGATTGAGGAGGTGAAGGCTGAGGCCGAGAGAGCGAAGGATGTGTTGAGGGAGGCGGGGTATGACCCCGTGACTCCCTTCGACATCGTGCCCGAGCCGATAGGTAAGACTGCGAAGGAGCAGTATGCCTATTGCATGGGGCGCGACATCGAGGAGTTGCTAAAGTGCGATGCCATCCACCTATGCCGTGGGCATGAGGGTAGCAAGGGGTGTCGGCTGGAGCGTATGGCGGCAATAATCTACGGGCTTGACTTTATCTGACTATGGCAAAGAAGAAGGTGGAGAGTGCATCGCCTATCGACAAGGCGGTGCAGGTGGAGCTGACGCAGGGCAGCCTCGCGGTGTATCGTAAGTTGTTGGACGAGATGGGGAACATGAGGAGCCTCATCGTGGAGGTGACATCGAGGGAGGGTAACAAGAAGTTCGAGATACATCCCATCGTGCACGCCATCAATCAGAGTGCCGAGACACTGAGGCGCAACCTCTCCGAGTTGCTTGTAACACCTAAGAGCAAGGGCACTCGGAGTGGCCGTGTGGCGGAGAGTAGCGAGGACCCAATACTGGAGATGATGAAGAAATTCGAGGAACTGGACGATGGAGCAACTGAGTAGAGAACGGCTTGAAGGCTTGAAGGCCGATGCAGCCGCAAGGATAGCCGAGGGCATCAAGTCACAGATGGCACTCGTAGACAAGACCGACAAGCTGTGCGGTAAGGGCAAGCACCGACTGCGCGAGTACCTTGCTGACTTGCAGAATGGCGAGCGGCACAACGTGTATGAGCAGTTGGCAGGTGCTCGGTTCTTCGAGTTGTTGGCGCGGTACACCTTCAAGCCATCGAGAGTGGCGCGGCTGGTGATACTCTTCGAGAGTCTGCCCATGCCGTCATCGAAGGGGCGCGAATACTCCGAGTGTACCGCGTGTGAGATGTTCCAGTTCGCCAGCATCTACGGCTTCTACAAGGAGAACGGTGTGCGCCTCGTTACCGAGGCCCTGCTCTTCGTGCCACGTAAGTATGGCAAGACTACGCTCTGTGCCGTGCTCGCCCTGGAGGATGTGCTCTTTGGCGATTGCGATGCAGAGGCGTACATATCGAGCAATCAGTTCCAACAGTCGCAGATATGCTTCAAGGCTATCTCGAAGATGCTGCGCATGTTGGACGCTGGGCATGGGCACTTCAAGTTCCGAAGGGACACGATCGACGTGTCACTCCCGAAGAGAGAAAGCCTCATCCGTTGTCTACCCTACTCGCCCGATAAGTTGGACGGCTTGAAGGCGAGCATCGGCATCTATGACGAATTGGCGCAGGCTGACTCGTTCGACCAGAAGAACGTGATAGCCTCCTCGATGGGTACCCGTGCCGCTCCCCTATTGGTAGACATCACCACCGCGAGCGCGAAGACGGAGACCCCCTTCGTGGAGGAGTTGGAAGCGTTCAAGAAGATACTGCGCGGAGAGGCGAAGGGCGACAACGTGTTTGCCCATGTGTTTCAGCCCGACCTCGGAGACGATATTGGCGATGAGCGCACATGGAGAAAGGTGCACCCACACTACGACATCACTCTCGACTCCGACTTCTACCACCGACAATATGATGCCGCGCAGCGAGGATACGACAATATGGTGGAGTTTCAGACAAAGCAACTCAATATGTTTGTCTATGGTGAGCAGAAGTCGTGGTACGATGCGAGGGTCATCCATGCGTTGATGCAGCCCTTCACCCTGGAGGAGTTGCGGGCGAAGGTGGGCACGTTGTATGGCGTTGCGGCTGTGGACTTGTCCGTGTCGGGCGACCTCTCGGCAGTTACCTACATGATTTACGATGAGGTGGGGCTGCACTTCTACTCGAAGACCAAGTACTACCTCCCCGAGCAGTCGGTCAAGGGAAGCAATGCGCAGCTCTACCGAGAGTGGGCGGATAAGGGCTACCTCACACTGATGGAGGGCAGTGCGATTGACCCCGTGAAGATTGCCGAGGATATTGTCAAGGATGGCGATTACATGGTCATCTGCAAGGTGGGCTATGACCCCTACAAGTCAAAGGACCTCTGCAACACGCTCATCGCGTATGGCGCGGAGAAGGCCTTGCTTGCGGTGAAGCAGAGCATCTCGCACTTCACGGCTCCCGTGGGCAAGATGGGGCTGCTCATAGATAGGGCGGCCATCACGTTCGATGAGAATCCCATCACGGCATGGTGCTTTCAGAATGCTATCTTGATGGAGGACACCAACGGCAACGTGAAGCCGATGAAGAGGAACAACGACAGCCCCATGAAGATAGACGGGGCGATTACCAATCTGATGGCGTTGATAGCCCTCGGAGAGTGTGGTATCGGATAAGAGGGGCGGCTTCGGTCGCCCTTTTTTTTGTGTTCGTTTGTCCGCCGTTGTCCGCCGTTGTTCGGGTAAGTGTTAAAGTCTGTTTAGGCGGTGGCGAAATGATAACACTTCGATTTAAGCGATGTTATTTTTGTGCTGGTTAATGCTTGACTATGGGCATATTTTACAGACTCTTTTCTCGCTTTAAATCTGAAAGACGCAGCCTCGGAAGGTTCGCCGTCGAGGGTGGCAGGGTAGTGTACTACTCTGCCTCTCCCGATTTTGCCAAGAAGGTAGGCGCAGTCTACAGATGCGAGAAACTCATCTCAGAGAGAATTGCCATGATTCCTCTTGAGGTAAAGCGATATAACAGCATCGGCAAGTACTACATGCGCGATGTGAAGAACCCCCTATACGACGTGCTGAACATTCGCCCCAATGCGCGAATGACATCCTACGACCTGCTGCGTGCCACCATCATCAAGATGCTCGACAGCGGCAATGCCTACCTCTACCCCGAACGCGAGAACGGGAACGTGGTGGCCTTGTATCTGTTGGAGAATGTTGCCCACGACAAGATGAGCAACACCTACATGGTGAACGACAGCATCAACAACATCCACGGCACCTTCACGGGTGATGAGATTATCCACTTGAGGAATATCGGTCGCGATGGCTATACGGGTGAGAGCACTATCAGCAAGGCCGCTCGTGTGATTGGCATCTCTTCATCGGCCGACGAGGAACTGAGCAGCCTCTTCGCTACGGGCAGCCGCTATCGTGGCATCATCACGGGTAATCCTACGGGTGCTATCGGTATCGGTGGCGCAGCGAAGGACCAACTCAAGGGCGTGCGTGACAACATGCGCGAGGAGTTGCAGCAAGGCGAGACCTTGGTGTGGCTGCCCGGTGAGATGAAGTTCATGCCATTCTCGATGACCCCTGCCGATGTGCAACTGCTCGACAACAAGAGGTTCACCGTGCAGGAGGTAGGCCGCTTTTTCAGCGTACCCCCCCACATGCTCTACACCGACGGCGGCAATGCCTACAGCAATGCCGAGAACGAGAGCGTGGAGTTTATCAACGACACCCTCTCCCCGTTGCTCGTGCAGATCGAGAAGGAACTCAACGCAAAACTCATCGACCCGATGATGCGTGGCTACTATAAGATACAATTCGACTGCGAGGCATTGTACATCACCGACCTCACCACGAGGGCCAACTACATGAAGACCACCATCGAGTCGGGTGTGCGCACCGTGAACGAGTGGCGACGTGCCGACGGGTTCCCCATGCTGGAGGGTGGCGATGAGGCCGTAGTATCAGCAAACTTGGTAACACTTAAATCCAGAATCAATGAAGGAACAGAAGGAAATACGCAGTCTTAGCCGTGCCCCCGAGGGCAATGCCGAGAGCCGCCGCATCGCGGGCTACGCTATCGTATTCGACAGCGAGAGCCGCGTGTTGTGTGACTGGGGTGGCGAGTTCGTGGAGACCATCGAGCGCGAGGCTGTGAGTGAGGAGCTCATTGCCAATGCCGATGTGAAGTGCCTCTTCAATCACAACCGCGAGGCCCTGCTTGCCCGTAGCAACAAGGGCGAGGGCACACTCACCCTCACCATCGACGAGGTGGGCTTGCGCTATGAGTTCGATGCTCCCAACACCATAGATGGTGACAAGGTGCTTGAACTTGTAAGACGTGGCGACATCGTGGGCAGTTCGTTCGCGTTCTCATGCAGTGGCGAGGATGCTTGCAGCTACTACGAGGATGCCGACGGCATGCTGCATCGCGTGGTAAGACGCATCACGGGCTTGTATGACGTTTCACCCGTCATCGACCCCGCATATACTCAGACCTCCGTGGAGGCACGCTCATGGGAGAAGCCCGTGGAGGTAGAGGAAAAGAGAGAAAGTGTAGAAGTAGAAGGCGCAGATGCCAATGAAGGACGCAAGTCAGCAATGTTTCTGCGCATGAAAGCGAACAAACATATTTACTAACCGTTTAACTTTTTTGCGTATGAAATTGACAGAAATGCAGAAACGCATGTTTGAATTGCAGAAGCGTTCAGACGAAATCGCCGATGCCGTAGAGGCACGCGGCAACAAGTTCACCGACGAGGAGTTGGTGGAGATGGAGGCCATCAATAAGGAAATCCGTGGCATCAAGGCTATGGAGGAGAGAAAGAACCTCTCCACTAAGGTAGCCAACGACGCAACCATCCACGAGATGTGCGAGGAGTTCCGCGCTATGATTCGTGGCGAGCGAAAGGAGATGGACATCAACCTTCGCGCGGCTGTGACTGCTATGAACAGCACCACAACCGCTGCCGCTCAGAGCACCTTCGTTGAGGGCGTTCTCGCACCTCTCAGTGGCACCATCCACAAGCTCGTTGGTACCAAGATCCGCACCAACATGAAGGTCGGTGGCAAGTGGGTAATCCCCGGCAATGTGACTGCCAAGATTAACGGCGAGGCCGTGAAGGAGGTAGCGCAGCAGATCTCTCTCGACCAGCTCACCACCAACCCCAAGCGCGTATCTCTTCAGGTGAACGCCTCTAACCAGGCCATCGAGTTCTCGGATGTAGACCTTGTTAATGAGGTTATCCTCCCCGCTATTCAGGGTGCTATCGAGGAGATTGTGAACTTGTGGATGTTCTCACCCACTGCTATCGCTGGCAGCAATGGCGGAGCCTTCGTGGGTACCAAGAACGCAGTAGCCTTCGCCGGTGCAGTTCCCACCTACAAGGAGATCTGCAAGCTCGTGGGTGCTATCCGCAAGAATGGCGTGAAGAACGACGGCACCTTCGCCTTCGTCATGTCATCCATGATGGCAGCCGAGCTCCGTGCCACCTCACGCGATACAGGTAGCGGTCGCATGATCATCGAGAACGATGCCATCGACGGCATCCCCGTATTCGAGACAGAGGCTATCGAGAACGGCAACAGTGGAGCTCCCAAGTACATCGGCTTCGGTCGTTTCTCTGATTATCTCATCGGTCAGTTCGGCAATGTTCGTTTCCGCGTAGATGACAGCTCTGCCGATGTGGCTGCTGCTGACCTCATCTACTGGACCGTGAACATGGATATGGACCAGAAGGTGCTCCGTCCCGAGGCGTTCGGCCTTGGTACTGCTAAGGTATCGTAAGCATCCCTTTTTTAGGGCGTAGGGGTTTGAATGTACCCCTACGTTCACACTAACAACTCACCACATGTATCTGAAGATAGAAGACATCAAGAAGCAGTGCGTCATCGAGCATGACGAGGACGATGCGTTGCTCATGGCTATGGCCGAGGCAGCCGAGGACGGTATGCGCGGATTCCTTGGCCGTGAGTCGCTCGAAGAGCTTACCGACGAGAACGGCAACCTCCCTGCGGGCGTGTATCAGGGGCTCTTGATGATGGTGGGCGAGATGTACAACCACCGCGAGGCCACCGTGTCGTACGCTCAGTATGAGAATGCGGCCTTCCGTTTCCTCGTGCAACAATACATCAAATTCGTATGAACGCTGGCACACTGACCACTCCGATAGGTATCTACCGCAATGAGGCGGTGCAGACAGATACGGGCTACACTCCCGACAATTGGGTGGAGGTTGCTCGTAGACGTGCCCATGTGGTGAGTCAGCGAGGCTCTAAGGCACTCAACAACGGTTCGGTGTGGTACCCTACTGCAAGGGTGGTGAGGGTGCGCAAGCCTCTCGACATTGATGAGAGCTGTCGCGTGAAGATTGACGGGGTGTTCTACGAGATTATCAACATTGACCGCTTGGCCAGTGATTCAATAACTCTTAACTGCTCGCAGATCCATGAGGCCTAAGATTGAGTTTTCTGATGCTGAGTTGCAGAAGGCTTTCACTGAGATGAGCCCGAAGACCTTCCGTACAGCCGTCAAGGCTGGTATGCGCAGGTCGCTCAATATCATCAAGCGCAAGGCTGTGTCGAACTATAAGAGAGAGTACCCTGGGAGTAATCGTTATAGGGCTATCCACGCGAAGGTATATCGCACGGGCACGGGCGCGATGATTGACTTGCTCTACCTCCCCAAGGATGATGGATTGAAGCCTTATGTGATGCGTATGCAGAATGCGGGTACAGCAATGCGTGCTACTCGGAAAGGCTATGATCGCGGATTCATGCCTGCATCGGAGTTCTTTGCCGAGGCCGTGGAGAGTACCAAGGAGCAAGCGCAGAACGAGCTCATGCGCAACGTGAACGAGGCAGTAGTTAAGAAAGCAAGAAAACTTGGACTGACATGATAATAGAGAAACCCCTACGCATAGGCACAGAGATTAGCCGACTACTCAGCACATCGCCCAAGGTGGTGAGCATAGTGGGGAAGCATATCTACCCCTACCTCACGCAGGTGGAGGTGCGCAGGCCGCACATCGTGTATGATGCGGTGGGTGTGACCTTCGAGCAGACCAAGGATGGGGAGTACCCCAGCGAGATAGCATTGACCCTCAACTGCAACACCACCGACTACAACCTCGGCATCGAGCTGGGTGAGGCGGTGATAGATGTGTTCGAGGACCACGAAGATATAGCGGTGACGTACGCGTCGTGTGAGTATGACTCGGGCGCGATGATGTTCACCCACAGCATAACCATTAACATTGTAACCGAATGAAGCAATTAGCGAAGAATGTCAAGGTAACGGCCAACGGCAAGCCCTTGGCGGGGCTGACAGAGTGCAGCCTCAACCTTACCACTGCATTTGCATCGTCACAGACGAAGGAGGACCCTACGCCTGTGGATGAGCCTCTGCGTGTGGACTGGGAAATCAGCGTCACGGGCGACTTTGGCCGCGAGGGTGACGCGAGTGTGGATGCCGCTGACCTCAAGTCGGCCATCAAGGTGGGCACGAAGATGCCCGTAGTGTTCGAGATTGGCACGCTGGCCTCATACCAAGGTACTGCGTTGCTATCGTCGTATAGTGAGAGTGCTCCAACCGATGGAAAGATAACCTATCAGGCGAGCTTCAAGGGTGTATCAAAACTTACTAAAAAGGCATAAGGTATGGCATTCGTAAGCAAAGGATATAAGATGATGGCCTTCGTCGATGGCGCGGCTATCGCTCTGGCTACACAGCATACGCTCAACATCTCGGCCTCAGTTCTTGAGGACCGCACGAAGGACGATGGCGATGCCGCTGTGGGCGAGTTTGACAACTATTCGTGGAACATCTCTGCCGACTCGGTGGTTGGCGTCAACGACGAGGTGAGCAGAGAGCAGACGGCGGTGATGCTTATCGACAAGATGCTCGAATTGCAGAAGGTAGTCATCGTGACCGATGCGGCTACACCGACCACGGGCAGCGTGCCCGAGGACGGATGGGCGGCGGCTAATGGTGCCACCTACCCCGCGTCGAGCGGTGAGGCCTACATCGAGAGTCTGAGCATCTCGGCCGGTGCTACTGGCTTCGCTACTTCGAGTGTGTCGTTCAAGGGACAGGGTGAGTTGAGTTGAGGACGACAGAGGATATAATAGGACTGTATGGGAACTATAGAGATAGGAGGTGTGGCCTACCCCTTCAAGTATGGGTATGGCGCACTCATGCTCGCAGAGGAGATTCTCGGCGAACCGTGGGGAAGCAAGCAGAACATGCGCAGTAACTTCGTGCTGTTCTTTGCGTGCCTCATCAATGGCGATGCCGCGTGTCCGCTCACCTTTGACACGCTCGTGGCTGCGTGCGATGCTGACACTACCTTGTATCAGCGCATGGGCGATGAGCTGGCCGCACAACTCTCCCGATGGGGCAAGCCCTCGGAGACTGAGGAGGACGGCAAAAAAAAAGACTGAGCGCGACTGAGCTATACTCCTACTGCGTGGGGCATGGCATGGCTCCCGAGTACTTCAAGAGGGAACTGAGGCCCTACGAAGCGGAGGCCTTCTTGAAGGGAGTAGAGCAGGCGCAACGGGCATCGTGGGAGCAGACGCGGTTGCAGATGTATTCGGCCCTCGCTCCCTGGAGCAAGAACCTCAATCCCTCGGATGTGCTGTCGTTCGAGTGGGATAAGGAGACTAAGGTGGAGCCTACGCGAGAAGAGATTGACAGCACGAGAGAATGGGCATCGCAGATAACCGAACTAATGAATAAGAAGCATGGGAAACAGCGCGATAGTAGCGAAACTGCAACTGGACTCTAAGGACTACGACAAGAAGCTGGCGGAGGCTAAGAAGAAGACCCGCGACTTCTCGAAAGGTGGCGGTAGCGACTTGGCGGCTATGGCTGGGAAATTCAAGACCCTCGCCGTAGCGGTAGCGAGCTCTAAGGTGGCTATGGAGGTGTTCAATCGCGTGATAGCCTCATCGCAGACTGTCGGTGACTCCTATACCTCCGCCATAGCGCAGTGTAAGGCTACGACCGATGAGTTCGTGTATGCGATGGCCAATGCCGACTTCTCTGTATTCAACTCAGGCTTGCGCGGCATACGCGAGAACGCTAAGAAGGCCGCCGAGTCAATGGACTCACTCGGCAATGCGCAGATATCATTCGATTACTTGACGGCTGGCTATAGATCGGACTTCAAGTCGGGTATGAGCACGGCCAAGGACAAGAGCCTATCGTTGTCAGAGCGGCAGGCCGGATATGATGCTGCGCAGGTTGCCCTTGGCAGCATCAAGGAGGCTGTCGATGTGTATTCGGAGAAGGTCGAGCAGGCCGTAGCCGACAACGCTAAGGCTATGGGTAATAATGTGGCCCGTAGTTTTATCACTCGTGAGAACATCGACAAGATATTGGCCCTCGACATCACCCGAGGTGGCGATGATGAGAAGAGACGCCTTGCCGCTCAGTATGAGCAATTCAAGAAGTTGTCGGAGGACATCGCGACCTATGAGCGTGTTAAGGCGCAGGCAGAGAAGCGGGGCGTGGCCTTCGGCCAAGAGGCCAAGTTGCAGGCGATGTACCGCAAGTTAGCCTCTGAGGATATGCAGATGGCCGCTCTCTACAACGCCATGCTCGTGAAGGGCACGGACGAGTGGTTGCAAAACATGACAAGGCTTGTCATCAAGGCCGACAATGCCAAGGCGTCGTATGAGGAGCTGAAGACCTCTTCGTATGAGGTTGCCAATGCTCTCGGCATAGCGGTGCAAGAAGCAGCCAAACTGGAGGCAGAGAGTATGCGGATGAAGGGCTTCCAGCCCAGGTCGCAAAAGATGGCTACCCTTCCGAGCATGTACTTGACCGAGAATTTAGACTATGAGATAGAGCAGTTGCCTATCGTCACTACCTCTGTGGAGGAATACTACAAGGCTCTTGATGTGTTGGATGCTACCGCTGTGTCGGCCTCTGAGGGCCTTGGCGCGATAGGTGGTGCTATATCGGGCATGTCGGGACTCCTTGGTGAGGGTGAGGGTGCTTGGATGAGTTATGTGGGTAGCATCGTGTCGGCTGTCGGTGGTGCGCTTCCCGCGCTGGAGGCATTGGCCGCTGCGCAGGCTGCTGCGGCTGTGACGAAGACCGCCTTGAACCCTTGGACGGTGGCTGCTGGTGTGGCCGCTGTGGGTAGCATCGTGGCTGCTATGGCCGCTATCCCCAAGTTCGCGACGGGTGGCGTGGTGCCCGGCAATAGGCTGAGTGGGGACAACGTGCTCATCCGTGCGAATAGTGGCGAGGTGGTGCTCACGAAGACCCAGGCGAACAATATCGGCTCGATGCTGAGTTGTGGACTGGGCGGCAAGGTGGTATTCAAGATAGAGGGCAGCACCCTCGTGGGTGTGCTCAACAATCATAACAGAATAGCGGGTAGAAGTTATGGGTATAAGAACGGGTAGATTCACCTCTATTGAGGGTCGTGAGTACCTCGTGGAGTTCACGGGCGACTCGGTGAAGAGTGCCGAGCTCGTTCTTGGCGTTCCTCCCGTGGTCATCTCTATGGCCCCGGGCGAGCATAAGTTTTGCGGATTCAAGAGCACGACCGCCGTTATCAACCTCCTTACAGACAAGCCACTCTATGACCTCTACACGGAGGCCGCCGATGGCGTAAGAGTGACGGTGAAGGATGTAGCGGAGAATAAGGTTGAGTTTGACGGGTATGTTGTCCCGTTCGCCTTCGAGCAGCCCCGCTCGGGCATGAATGATGCCGTGACGATCAATGCTGTCGACATGCTGACGGCCCGCAAGTCTTACACGTACGAGAATGTGGGTGACGTTCATGGCGTAGACAAGACCGCACTTGAGATTGTGCAGGAGATATGTCGTCGCTCGGGCATCTACCGCTTGGCCGTACACCTCAACTTCAGCACCCCCGACGACAAGGCCTCGCCCCTCGATGTGATGGTTGCTCAGGCTGGATTCCTGCAAGATGAGATGTCGGATGTGGACGCTCTGAGTGCTATATGCCAGTTTTTCGGCTACACGGGGCACGTGGCAGGCGATACGCTATATCTGTACGATGAACACTGTCTGTGCACGCAGTACGGAGTAAATATGTACACCTATGTCACCATCGCCAACACTGGCAAGACCACGTGGCATATGGACCAGTTCATCGGGTACGGCTCCCCTCTTGCTGGTCAAGAGATTTTCTTGGAAGGTGATATACTCGATGGCATGACCACGAGTGTAGAGAGAGCCTACGACGGCATACAGATCACCCCTCAAGGCTCTGAGGTGAGCGTGCTGCTCCCTGATGTGTGTGCTCGCGAGAACTCCTCGGAGAATGACAATTCTCTGGGCACGGATATGCGCACATTCCAGGATGTAACTGATAAGAGAGACTACATACAATATCGCACACCTCGCAAGAGTAAGGTGATGGATCTGGGCGTAGTCTATGGAAACGAGCTCAAGGATATGTGGAATGCGTTCGGAGGAGACCCCGTCGTTGACAACAACTGGTTTCAAGGATCCATGCTCCTCGACATCACACACATGAATCGCAAGCGGTGGAAGGCTGAGACAGGCGCGACAACCGTCATCGGCCATAATGTCGTGAAAGAGGGCAACATGATATGGGCCAAGGGTATATTCCCAGAGGGTCTTGAGACAATACGCGATGTCGTCGGCAGACAGAAAGAGAGCACTTGCTACTCTCATACTGGCGGCAGAGTGAGGTTGTCCCTTGAGTGCATCCTTATGCGATGGGGTAACTGGATAGACATCAACAGCCCCGACGAGCAGTCTGCGGCAGAGGGCCTGACGGGTGCCCTCAAGTTCCTCACCATTAGATGCGGAGAGAAACGCTACACCGTGGATAATGTCAACGCCATGAAGATATGGTCAGACAGCACGGACGAAGTATCGAAATTCTATACTGACGGAAATAGCACGACGCTCATCCCCATCATGTCTAATCTGAAGGGCGACGTTGCCTTCTTCGTTCCTGACGATGGTCAGATACGTGTGGATATAGAATGGATCAACTCACCCGCCGTGATATACTCTACTCAGTACGGCATAGGATGGAATCTGTATATCACCTCTCTCGCTCTTGAGGGCTATGGCGACAATATCAACACCGCGTGCGACGGCTTGCGCCATTCGTTCAGCAATCGCCCGGGCGGTGATTATCTGACGGTGAACACCTCGCTCACCACTCGCGGAAGCGACTCGAAGTACGGCATCGGCACGGGCATTAACGCCCGTCCTGGCGTAGTGACAGGTGGAGAGTGGATAGGCGTGTATAAGGGTGGCGGCAATGGGACCTCTATCCCCCTCGCGGGTGTGCTGATGGAGCAGCTGAAGAGCAGATACCAATACACGCGGTACGCCTACACGTTCACCGCGAGCAAGAGGGTATATCCTTACCAGGCGGTATGGGTTAACCCCATGACCTCCGCTCTGCGTAAACCTACGCACACGGTGGAGAGTTATGATTGGGATATTTACAACAATGAGACAACGATAACTATAGACTGATATGGCAAGACTTAGAGGAAAGAACCTGGTTGTCATGCACGATGTAGGCGGTGTGTACAGGCCCATCGGCTTGAGCACTGCGTGTACGATAGATATAGACACGGAGATGGTGGAGATGGCGAGCGGTTCGTCGGTGTTCAGGTCCTTCAGACCGGGGAGGCACAATATAACCATCCAGTGTGACAGGATGATGAACGACAGCTATATGGGTGGTGACTATAACCCTTGGCTGAATCTTCAGATTAATCGGACTAAGGTAGCCTTCCGCATAGCCACCGTCGAGGATGGTACTCCATACGGCCATAGCTGGGCTGGTGAGGCGTACGTCAGCCGTCAGTCTCTCAGTGGGCAGGTCGATGGGTATGCTACCCACAACGTCACGCTACAAGTTACGGGTGAGATAACGAATACTAATGCGTCGGCAGCGACGGAAACAATGGAAGAGCAATTATGATACACTACAATTACGATTGCGATTTTAAAATCGCGGAGCAGCTAATTGCTGAGGCTCCATTCAGATACACGTACTACGTGAAGAGTGAGAAGGCGGTCGTTGCCGAGTATGACGGCACGGACTATCACGGGTGCTACCCTATGGGCGATATGCTTATCGTGCCCATCAATGCAGGGTCGCTTGGCCTTGGCGAGGTGAAGGTCAGACGAGAGTATTATCTTACCGACAAGGACTTCACAGACGGCATCTGTAACCGCGTGACGGGAAATGTGCCCCTCGGCATCGAGATATGGCGCGGTGAGACCGATGGCATGGAGACTCACGAAGTGAAGGTCGTGCCCGCGTATCAGAAGGGAGACCCCTTCACCTTCGATGACATGACTGACGCACAGAAGCAGGATATAGCCGACCGCGTTCCGACCAAGGAACCCGAGCGAGAGAAGGCGGAGGCTAAGCGAGAGCAGAACGAGCTCCGTCGTCAAGCCAATGAGGCTGAACGAGAGACTAAAGAAGCTGAAAGACAAAGCATATTTAGTACAAACGAAGCTGAAAGGCAGCAAATTTTTGAAACTAATGAGTTTATTCGTCAAGAGAATGAGACCAAAAGAGTTGATGCAGAAATCCTCCGTCAAGAGGCTGAGACCGTCCGTGAAGCTACCTATAAAAATAAGGTAGACCGCGATGAGTTTAAGACTATCAACGGCCAATCTATTCTTGGTGATGGTAATATCGACATAGAGGGTGGCGGTGGATTCAGTGGTGACTACAATGACTTGCAGAATAAGCCGAAAATCCCCACTAAGACCTCTGAGCTTACCAATGATAGTGGATTCCTCATCGAAATTCCAAGCAACTATTCCACCAAAGATGACGTGGAAAAGGCGATAGCGGCAGCAATAACTAACACCTTAAACACAGAAGTATGAGCAAGCAAGATAATTTAACAGACTTTCTTACGGATGTTGCTGATGCTATTCGTGAGAAGAAGGGTACTGCTGAGAAGATTAACCCGCAGAACTTCTCGGAGGAGATTAGAAGTATTGAGAGTGGTGGTGGACTACCACAAGCAGAGTGGAATGATGTCAACTTTTTCGACTACGATGGGACAATACGTTACTCGTATAACTGGGATGATTTCATGGAATTAACGGAATTACCTCCTCTACCACGGAGAGATGGTCTTATATACGAAGACTGGGGTGGATGGACTCTTGACGGACTGAAATCACAAGAGAATAGGCGTATGGATGTAGCAGCCTATTGTGTTACTGCTGACGGATGCTCGCACTTCTACATTATGATGTTGCGCGATGGGGAGTTTGGCTTCACGCTTGAAGCGATAGAGTCTGATAGTGTGGCTATTGATTGGGGTGATGGAGTTTTTATCCCCTACTCAGATATGGGGATTTTTACAGTTAAAAAGATGCTATCTAAGGGCACATACTGTGTGAGGGTGAAGAGCTTGAAGTCTAATCTTATAAGATTCGGCAATGGTAGTGCAGCTTGTGTACATGGCGATCCTGTACTCTACGACAAGATATTACTAAAGTCTTGTGTTTTGAACGATCATTGCTTTGCAAGCGTGCAGGTTCGCGTAATATCTGCGGAAAAAACTATAAGGCTTCCTGCTGCTTTTAATATCTCGAACTTTGTGGAGGTATTCAGGGCAAGAAGAGATAACTCTACAGCAAACAACAACCGACAAAATAGTAGACCTAAGTACGCAGTCGTAGGTAAAGTCGGAGGAATAAGTAATGCGGAGTTTGCAGCTGCCGAGATCTATGATATAGTCTTTCCTAACACCTTATCGGGTATTGGATATAATGCTTTCAGTTCAAGTTCAATTAGATGTCTATATATTCCTGATAGCTATACGATAATAAATAATTCAGCATTTTCAAGTTGTTCTAAGTTAGAATCTGTCAGGCTGTCTAATAACTTGAATACATTAGGTAGCAGTGTCTTTAATTCGTGCTCTTCATTGTCTCAGATAGATATTCCCAAGGGTGTAGAAACAATAAAAACTCAGGTATTCGCTGCCTGCTCTGTGTTGAGAAGGGTAGGCTTCACGGGGCATACCAAAGTGCCCGTGTTGGAGAACATCAATGCTTTCTCGAACACTCCTTCCGACATGATGATAGTAGTTCCCGACAACCTCTACGATGAATGGATAGCAGCAACCAATTGGAGCATCTATGCCGATAGAATAGTTAAGGCAAGTGAATATGTAGAACCAAACAACGAGTAATATGATAGTAAGAGAGTTTTATTCAACGAGAAAAGACGGAGCGAGCCTATTCCGCACCTATAGTGATGCTAACAAGTACATCAAGAAGGTAGGCACTGAGGAGGAGTATAGTGAGGCTATAGACATCGACGGTGCACCTTATGAGTACGAAGAAACCGATAAGGAGATAGAAGATGAAGTACTTGAATAGATTATTCGCATGGATGGGGAGCGATGGGATGATGCACGTCATCCTATCTGCCCTCATCGCCTCGGTGTTGTCACTTGTGCTACCTTGGTGGGGGGCAGGCATCATTACCCTGATGGTCGGTGTAGGTAAGGAGGTGTA
>ERZ808032.34-NODE-34-length-21270-cov-4.367480_pt1 | contig 21270 bp, 17 predicted proteins | sample MGYA00380187_ERZ808032 | MGnify/ENA primary metagenome ERZ808032 (study PRJEB31490, sample SAMN06133378) | cow dung metagenome | isolation source: M10 | host: cow | place: China: Chengdu | collected 2015-05 ...
TAGCTGAAAAGCTTGAGGCTCCTGACGATTTCATCACCTTCGTTGGTAAGACAGCAGGCAAAGATGAAAATGGCAGAAACACCTTGTCCTTCACATACAAGATTAAGCTTGAATATTTGGCAACTCTTGAAAAGACTTGACATACCCCATATAATAAAAGCGCCTAAGAGATTGTAGTCACCAGATCGGTGGTGAAGGTTTCTTAACTCACGCCGGACACCCTCGGCAAACCAAATTTCGAAGGAGGGGCCCGATGTCCAAACGGAACAAGTTTGACATTGAGCTGCCGCAGTCGATCATCGATTCCTTTGCAAGACATTTGGTTTCGGAAATCCGAGCCTACTACGACAGTGAGGAAGGCCAGGCGGCATTCGAAGAGTGGCTGAAGCAGCGCGAAGACACCGAAGACGCCTAAGACAAAAAAATGAGGGCCAAGGTTATCAAACCTTGACCCTCATTTTCTGTTTTGACATCAGAAGCGAACCTCTACGGCGAAACCGCCTTTGAAAAAATAGATGTTCGTCCAATGTCCATTTGGTGGAAGCGAGGGGAGCATCCGCTTCGCGTATGAACGACTCGGTGCACCAAAGGCAAGCTTTGGAACCGCCCCTCGTCCATTCGCCTAAAAAGGATTTTTAATCCTTTTCTTCACGGCTCATGCCCTCTCAGGGTTCGATTCCCTAACATATAAAAAAAAAACCCTGACAAAAGTCGGGGTCATTTTTTTGGTGCAGGTGGTGGGAATCGAACCCACACGGTATCACTACCACAGGATTTTGAGTCCAGCGCGTCTGCCAATTCCACCACACCTGCATATTGGAGCGGAAGACGAGATTCGAACTCGCGACGTTCACCTTGGCAAGGTGACGCTCTACCACTGAGCCACTCCCGCATAAAACCTGGTGCCTCCGGGCGGAATCGAACCACCGACACGGGGATTTTCAGTCCCCTGCTCTACCGACTGAGCTATCTGGGCATTTGGCGGAGAGGGTGGGATTCGAACCCACGGTGCCGTTAAGCATCACTGGTTTTCAAGACCAGCTCCTTAAACCACTCGGACACCTCTCCACTTGGTGATCCATCCGCGACTCGAACGCGGGACACCCTGATTAAAAGTCAGGTGCTCTACCGACTGAGCTAATGGATCATATTTATTTGGCAGGGGATGCAGGACTCGAACCTACGCATGTAGCAGTCAAAGTGCTATGCCTTACCGACTTGGCGAATCCCCTATATAGCAAATAAGGTACACAAAGGATTACATACATATCATTTGGAAGGTAAATCAAAATGCCAAAACCACTAAAGCATTATCAATAAAACAAAGGGTAGTTAAAAAGTATGTGTACCTTATTTAATTGGCATGAGAACTAGGACTCGAACCCAGACAAACAGTTTTGGAGACTGTCGTGCTACCATTAACACTATTCTCATATGTTATATATTTATTATATCATACTATTCTTATTTTGTCAAGTGTTTCTAGAAAAAAATATTGAAGATAGATAGTTCCTCTATCTATCTTCAAATATATTTTATCATACTTATATTAAATTGTCAAGAGTTACAAGAACCTAACCACGCTAGGCTCTTCTCTTGTTTGCATACTTCTTGACCTGCTCATTGGCTGTGCTTGAGGCATAGGTCTTTGTCTTTCATACACTTGTCTTGAATTATTGCTATCCTCGAAGTATCCATCTTGGTCTACTATCTCTGGAGCAACCACTAAAGTTACTGGTGTTTCTAAAGTAGATAAAACTGTACCATTTAGATAATGAGTTTCTATTTCTATATCAAAAGTTCCAACTCTCTCTAAATCTTTTCTAGTTAAAACATATCTACATTCCGCAAGTTCGGCATCTACGATTTCAACTGTTCTTTTATATTGTTGTTCAGTTTCTCTATTGATTAGCTTTAGATATACTTCTGCACCTTGTATTGGCTCTACTACACCATTGTTAGTTATATGAAAGAATAGTTGTATGTTGTTATCATATCTTTGTACTGTTATAGTTTTAGCCATACAAATACCTCCTACTTAGTAAGCATTTTATATTCTATATCAGATAATATATTTATACCAAATACAGACATCGTTCCCTCTCCAGGCATCGCATCTGGTATACTAGCAGGCATTAAACCATAATTTTCTTGGTGTATAGGTTTTATTTGCATCATTATTGTATGCCAACCTTTATTAACCACTCTTATTACAGGTTGAGTTTCACTGCTTAGCATATGAAGTCCATATCTGTATCCTCCATCATAACTTTGCATTTCAGAAGTTGATATGTGTATTGTACTTTTTTCTGTATGGTTTCTATCTATTCTGCTTGGGTCTACACAGTTCCAGTAGTTAGCCCACTTACCTTGTTGCGCCCCAAAGTCTAAAGTTACTTCAGCAGCTAACCCTTCAGTTGCAGTATAGAATGAAGGTATTACAACCATTCCATCTTGTTCTGCATAGAAACTCCAACAAACTTTACCAAATCCCGAAACAGCCGCACATAAACCACCTTCTGCTCTTTCAGTATTCTTAGAGTATAAGTCTGGAGTAATCATTACCATTGGTTTATTTGGAGATTTAGAAGAAGAGTCTAATGTAGCACTTCCTATTAGGTTTACGTTACTTTGTTGAGTGTTTACATCTAAGTAAGTATTTCCACTAACTCTAACAGGCTCAGCGGGAGATTGTCCTATAAACACAGAAGCTAATCTTTCTCCTATTGTTTTGAAGCCTTTTTGAGTAAAGTGAGTAAAGTCTATGAACATATTATTATCAAAGTCTTTGATTAAGTCATTTCCACTTATGAAAGGACAGTTATATTCTTTTGCTAAATCTTTTAAAGCCATTTCATATACGTCTAAAAGAACCCTACTGTCTGTATCAGTTCCTTTTTCTTCTTTTGAATCAGTGTTAGCCCCTATTAAAGTTTGAGCAACTGGTCCAACAACTATTACAGCAGTACCACTGTTTATTTGTTTTTCCATTATTTCTCTGTAAGCTTCTATGAAAAGCTCAACATTACCAACATAGCTTATGTATCCCTCTTCACCTGGCTTAACACTACCATTTATTGCACCATTAGTGTGTCCACCACAAGCATCATTTATACCATAGTTTATTAATGTAAAGTCTGCTCCAGTTCCATTGTACATTGTCTTAGCTCTATAAGCATCTAAACCTGTAAAAGTTTTCTTTACTATTCCTATATTTTCAGAGCCATACACTTTCTTCATAGCCGCAGAAAAAGTATCGTATATTGTAGTTGCACTACGATAATAACCATTTAATCTTGTACCATCATCTGCAACACAATCTTCTTGTATTCTTGGTTCATCATCATCTTCTATTGTATTAAAAGCATAGAATACAGAGTCACCCATGAAGGCAAAAGTAGACTTTCCATCTTTGCCTATTCTTAACTTCTTTAATCCTTTTGCCATATTGACAGTTTGCTTTTGTGCCAAAGCATTTCCGCCACCAGCATTAGAAACTAAATCACCCTCATCTAATCTTCTTTCTAGCTCTAATATTCCTTCCTCGATGTTGTTGAAGCTTTCTGCTCCATAGCGATTACCATCTTGCCACACAGTTCTATTGTAAGCCATAATTTAATCCTCCTATTATTTATTTAAAAAGGGTTAAATTCTATAATGAAACCTCAAATCTATAAGCACTTGTATAATTTACATCTATATCATATATTTTTTCATTTAGGGAGATAGTAACATCTGATTTAATAGCCAATGGCGTATTAACATCAACCTCAACTACGAATGATTCACCAGAACCATTGTGTCCTACTAATTGGATATAGTAGGCATTGTCGTCTATTGAGATAGTGGCTGTCTTTTCATCCCAAGTATGAGTAGAGTAATATTGATACTCATCATCTACTATTGCTCTGATGTAAATGTCGAATTTATCAACCTTTTCACCATACCACTCCAGCATTAGAGTATTTCTATCCAACATACTAACATCTACAAGTATTCTATTTCTTACCTCATCTATTAAAGGTAGATTAGATTGCATTGTAGTAACAACATTTTCTTCTATTATGAAACCTTCGAATGTTAATGCTGTTTCTGTTATTGGTACTTTGATAGACTTACCATATGCTTGTTCCTTTACTGGAACTTTCATAGAATTGTTAGTAACTACATATCTACATTCCTCTTTTACGTTTAGTAAAATTTCTTTTCTTTCTACCTCAACTCCACCTTGTTGTTCAAAAGTGAATGGTAAAGTTAATGGCAGTTCAACAGTAGCACTATTACTACCAAAAGTGAAAGGAAGTGTTACAGGTAATTCTACTCCTCCATTATTTAGTGAACTTAAAGCAATAGGCAATATTGTTGGTAATTCTACACCATCAGAACTTTGTTTTATAAGTTCTTTGGGCATAAGCTACCTCCTAATCTTCTATATAACTTATTGATACCGCTGAAGAATACCAAGTCATATCCTCTGCTTTATCATCTAATAGAGTTCTAATGAATATGTGTTGATTAGGATTCTCTGTTTTTATAGTCATATTTCTTAGAATAACTTTTTCCTCAGAAGAAGATATACTTAAATCTATATAAAGACCTCCATCATTTACGTAAGCGTTAGAGGTAGTGTCTTTAACAACATAAGCTAAACTTGACTCTACTCCTGGCTTACCCATTTTCATAGCTCTACCATCATATAAGAACTCAAAACAAGGTCTTATTTGGTCGTCATTATATATCTTAAATGTTATATTTTTATTTTTATCTAGTACAGGACTTTCTTCTGACTCGAACATTTTAGTTCCATAGTCTCTGTCGTAGTGTGACTCAATACCCTTGGCATCTGTCCATACACTTACATTGAAACGCTTAGTTGCTCTAGTGTATTTAAGTACAAATAAATATCCCCTGCCTGTATTTTTAGAGTTCATTCTCATAGGGAATACAACTAATACGTCTTGCTTTCCATCTCCAGCTCTTTCAACATATTCCAAGTTGAAAGTTACTTCAACATCTCTAACTGATTTGAATAAATCACTTTTAATTCTGCAAGAAGTACCATCTTTAACATCTCCTTGCATTTGTGATAATGTTAGTAAATTTGGAGTTAATTCTAAATCCCCACTCTTAAAATGGGTATCATTAAAAACTTTATTAAATTCAACATCAGTTGTCTTCCTTCCCTCAACCTCAGAGTTTGGTCTTATGTTACCAACATTTAAGTAAGGTGAAAACACTCCATCTTCTTCATAACCAAAAGATTTCCACTTAGTTGCTTTAATTTGGTTTTCATATTCATCTGGAGTAACATCAGTTGACGCACTCATAGGAACTGCTGTTAAGATTACATCTTTTGCAACTACATTTCCCGTATTTTTTATTCTTATTTCCTTGAAGTTGGATATACCTTTTCTAGTTAATCCAAAGTCAAGCCCTTGATAGATATCTATTTCATATCCATCTTTATCCAGTATTACTAAATTCGCTGGCATTATTCTACACCTCCATATTCTACGTTTAACATACTATATTGAGTTCCAAAAAGTTTAGTATCTTTGTCTATACTGTTGTCTATCCAAATAACACCATCTTCATTTACTATTGACATTCTTACATCATCAAAGTAAGATTTAGCAGAACCAAGACCAGCATGAACGCATATTATAGGCTTACTAGCTTTTGTGTGTAGATTTTCTCTATCAGTAAAAGAGTATAATGGAGTATCACTCTTTTCATTGTTGTACCAAAATTCAAACTTGTTTCCTTCTAGTTTAACTTTGAAGTAGTCGTGAGTACCTCTTTGACCAACTGATGGAGATTTATATAATTCTCTCCATTTATCTATACCATCTGTGAATTTACCACTAAACACTTGGATTACAGCTTCGTTTCTCATAACGTTTCCTAGGTGTTCTGGCATAGCTTGTACTAATACTATATATCCAGTATCAGAGTCTCCTTCATCACGAAGTATTAATCCACCATAGATACCATCTCTTATTGTAACCTTCATAGAGAAAGTAAAATCTTTAGCAGAAGATAATTCTGTCCACAATGCTCTACCATCCATTGAGTCGATGTTGTGCTGAAGCCAACCATTGTAGACTTCCCAAGCAAAAGCCCCACCTTCCCACAGTAACCAAGACTGGTCTGGCTTAGTACCAGCTATGACAGGGTAGTTATTGAAGTCTTCGAACTGAACAGTTTCACCCTCAAGCCAACTGTTAGGTTTTATGGTTGGTAATTTTAGAGAAGTTGTATAGTTTCTATGTTCATCGAAACTAACCTTTTTCCACTTGAATGGCTCTTGGAAGTTACCATCTGGATATTCCTTTATGGAAATAGTAGGAGATACTGCTTCAGTATCTCCTGCATTAAATATTGCTATGGGAATTTTTTTATTAGTTCCCTTAAACATATTTCCAAAACTAAGAGCATTAGTGATTTTTGTTTTATTATTTGAAGCTGGGTCAATTTGATAATATTCTAGTTTAACAGCCATACAAAATCCTCCTTAGTTTTAATGTATTTTAAGTTCCCTACTAGCTAAGTATAGATTTACTTTTGCAGTAGAGTCTTTATCATCAACGTTGAATAACATTTCAATTTTTGCTACCCCTTCAGCATTTAATAATCCGTTAGCATATGTTTTTCTTTCGCCTGTCTTTTCATCTATGAAATTGACTCTAGCATTATAATTATCGTAAGAATAAGCAACGAACATATTTTGTCCTGTTCCAACATTCTTAATATATCTTATTAGCTTTTTAGTTCTTGCTCTACGAATACCACTTATATCGACTTCATAGAAAGGATTAACCTTATCATCATCATTATAAGTTTCTTCGATAGTACAATTTTTGTCTAGATATAATTTTAAACCAGTATCACCAGTCTTGAATATTGTTAAAGGTATTGCCTCTCCCATTATACGATAACCTTCCCAGTTAGGGTGGATACCTCTACCTTGTTTAATTAAGTTACCATATTCATCATATAGAGCATCCCCATCGTATATTGGGTTTAATGCCCCAGGATTTGTTGGGTCTTCTAGTGGTGTCGGAGGCATTTTCTCCTTACCAGCATTAAAGAAGTCTACATAGTAGATATTTTCATTACCTAGGCAATAATCAATAATCCACTGATTGTATTCATATAAGGCATCTTTATATATTCCTGTTGCACCTGTTCTTGGTATTAGTGTACCAATTATTGGAATTATATCATTGTCCCAACATTTTCTAGACATCTGTATTAAGTTGTTTTTCATAACTGATAGCTTTTGATTTAGATAGTTGACATCTCCGTTTGCTTCTGCCATTGCCCAATAAAGGTCATTTGTTCCACCTTGTATTAAGCAATATTTTGCATTATAGCCTAAAACATCTTTATCAAATCTCGCCAATATATCATCAGTAGTATCTGAACCGTATCCCTTATTAATTATCTCAAATTGACCTTTTAATCTAATGTTAAGCCAGTATTGGTATTGCGATTTCTCGTCCCCAGTACCAGTCTCTGCCCACCAACCAGGGTGTCCAGATGTTATCGAGTCACCGATAGTTACGATACGGACTTTATTGATTTCAGTATAAATATATTGTTCAACTAAATTTCTTGTAGATATTGTACTTTCAAATAATGCTTCTTTGTTTATTCTATCTCTACTAATAGTTTGAATAGCATGGTCACCTTGTACCGCATTAGGATAACTTATTCTACCTTCAACTGTATTAGTTAATGTTAAATCCTTAAAGAAGATAGTTGAATGTAAATCTGTTTCCGCACGAATGAACTTGTTAATAGTTTGTGTATGTAGTGTAGCATTAAACTCTTGATGTTCACAGGTCTTAACTGCTACTATTGTAGAGTTATCAACAATAGTATAAACATTTGTGTTCATAGTCTCTTGAATCTTATCTTGAGTAGTGATTGTACTACTCATTGTAACTGTTTGAAGTTGAGGATAGAATATCATTGGTTTAGATTTCTCTGACTCATTTTCATTTAAGAACTTGGTTAAAACACTTATTTCTACACTAGTTGGAACTTTTACAAAGGCTGAAGCTACTTTCCTTATTTGATGGTATCCTGTTAATGCTTTAGCGAACCCCATCGAGAATCCACCACCAGATTGATGAACTATAAGCTCTAATCTATTCCAACCTTTCTTTAGATTAACATCTACAACCTGTCTAACATTTGTTGCTGTTTCTGCAATCTTAACATTGTTTACCATGAAGAAACCTTCATCATCTGTTATTAATGTCATTTCAAGAGTAACATCGTCTTCAACATAAACATAAGTTTCTGCGTGTGCTATGAAGTTATCTCCCCAGCCACCTGGAGCAACTGAACCAGAAGTAGCGTTCACGTAAACAGTGGCAAGCGGCTCTAAACCTTCTATCCAACCTTTGTCTTTCTTGTTAGCAAAATATTTAGTTTTATCATATTTATTTACAATCCACTTATTATCACTTTCAAAAGCATTTACAGAGTTATCATTGGCTATTTCTTCATAGTTTAAATCTAATTGATAAGTATTATCAGTAAGCTCAATAACTTCCTCTGGTCTAGCACCAATCTTCTTATGAAGAACGTATTTACTAACATAACTTTGTGGCTCCCATTCAACAGTATACTTACCATTTATACCATCTCTACGAATGTAAGAAGGAGGTAGGTCTGATGAAGGCATATAGTAAATTATCTGTTGGTTTGTATATTCACTATTACCCAATTCCCACTTCATTCTAACTTTGGCACTTATGTATCCATGCTCCTCAAAAGTATGAGTGTATGAATATTTTCTACCAGTTGAAGTAATGGAAGTAGAAGGTATAAATACAGTTGTTGGAGGCATATTTGATACTGAATAAGTAAATTCAAATCCTTCTTCATTTGTATACTCATCACACCAAGTAAACTCTATTTGTTTCCCACCATCTATTCTTCTGTAATTGAAGTTAGAAGGTGGCACTAAATTCTTATCAAGAGCCTTGCTACAAGTGATTTCCTCACTATATATATGGTGAACATCTCCCATAAGTGCCGCAATACTTATCTTGATTTGTTCAGTGTCTTTAAGTGGTATTTCATAGTTTACTTTTGCACCAACCATAATATTCTTAGTTTCTATAAGTATATCATCTTGTGCCACACCATTTATTGAACTTCTAATATTGTACCCACTAACACCTTCATACTTATTAGTCCAAGATATTAATAGCATTTTTGCATCATCTTTGTAAGTCCAAATTGGAGTTGATGTTATATATAAAGTTGTAGGAGGAACAACTGTATTCTCTCCGACATCATTGTAAGAAGTAACTCTTACTTGTATTCTATCCAGCAATACAGGAACAGAGAACTTGTGTTTAATAATAGTTCCTTGGACTTCAGATTTAGGTATCTCTATCTTTTGTTCTGCCCTGTCATCAACTTTGTAGTAAAGTCTATATCCATCTTCCATATTAGAAGAGTCTGGGAAGAAAACTTCAAATTGGTATCCATTCTTATATTCATTTTGTAGGTACATTATGAATGTTTCATTTGGAACTGATTTGATATATACCTCTTCAGAAGGTCTAGATTGCGATATTTCATTTATAGCAACAACAGTTACCATTCCATCAATTTCTTCTCTAGTCTCCCAATAGTTAGTATCGACTACATCTCTCTCTTGTCCTTTTACAAATATTTTGTATCCGTCTGCACCAACTACACTATCCCATTTTAATGTAACTAAATCACTATCAGTAGAAATAGTAGCTACAACACTCTTAGGATAATCTAAGTGTCTTTTCTCTTTTCTAGGTATGCTAAGAGCAAATTTAATATCAGAGAAGTTATTACCTTCTTCAAATAACTCTATTGTTGCTCTAGTTCTAATACTTCTATACCCTTGTAAAGATACAGTAGAAATCTTGTTTCTAACGAAAGCTATTTGGTCGTATTCTATATTGTAATTAATTTCTTCCGCACTTAATGCTTTAGAATATATTCTTATAGAACGATAGTTATGAAGTCTACCCTCTATACCATAACCAGAGTCAGTAGATACACCATCTTTTACTGCATTTAATAACATATTTTCTGCCGTACTTGGTGCGATAGCAGATATACCACTCTTTAAAACCTCTCCATTTTCATAGATAGTGGCAACACCTTTATTAATTACAAATGTAAACCTAGTCCAGCTAGTAGCAATAGGTGTCTTTAATTCTAATATATGTTCACTCGTAGAAGTTTTAACTCTTAAGCCAGCGGCAGTACTGAATCTACCTCTTGAGCCAGTTGTATAATCAGTATTATCCCATAACCCAGCTGGGTAAGCCTTGTCCTCTTTTCTAAAGTACATATCAATAGTGTAGGTATCTAAGTCTTTTGTTACATTTTTGATAGACACCCCACTAGTTAAACGCACACCACCATCTAGTACGCTACTAGTGGCTTTTATACTATTTTCTTTATCTACTCTATTTTTCCACTCTCCAGATTGAAGTCCATCTCTACCATCGAAGTTTGCTATTAAGCCATCTGTGATAGGATTTTCTTTTGAAATAGGAATTTTAAATCCTTTTCTATCAATAGGATTTTCATAGTTGAAGTTGTGTAATATTTCTTCACTTGTTAACTTTCTATCATATAGCTTTAGTGAGTTCCATTTTACATAAACATTTCCATCTCTTATTAAATCGACATCTAATACACTATTAAAAACAAACTCGTTTTCTATCTGTTGTCCATCAAAGTAGATATCGACACTTTGACTGTCGGCATTAATAGTTAATTTATATGTCTTATTTCTTCTATTAGGATTTTCTTTTTCATCTAAAAGAAGTATCTTTTTATCCCCTTGATATAAATATAGTTTACCATATCCTATACCAACCTCTTGAATGAATTCATTTACTAATTTATAAGTTCCACCAAGAAGCTCTAATGTATCAGTTCCCAGGTCAGTAGAGAAACTATATTCAAATGCGTATCCATTATTTAAAGCTTCAGTAAATGCTTTTACTGCTACCCTATTATTAGTTGGAGAAATTAAGTAGGCATTTCTATCCCATCTTATTTCTCTATAATTAGATAAATCAATTTGTTTATTTGTTTTTCTATCTATCCAAGTAAAGTCCTCACCATTGCCATCTCTTGCATCAAACCAATATTTCATTCCCTCTATTGGAGAGTGTATGTTGAATATTGGAAGAACTTCATATTTACCTCTAGTAGAGTTCCATACAAGTCTTTCATTAGAATATAATTTTTTAGGAGAAACTAAAGTTGCCACACTTTCATTGTCGCCATTGGCATTTGTAATAGTGATTAAATACTGTTCTTTGCCGTCAGCATCAAGTAATGCCGCTCCAGCGTCATCTACTATTAAATCTCCTAACCCATCTATTGTACCACATACTTCATCTACGTATATTGGAATATCGTGGTTTATAGTTGAATAATCTTTTATCTCTTCATCAGAGCCTATGCTCTCTCTAAACTCCTTGTACTTTCTATCTATTGCAACTTTACCAGAGAACTCAGGAACTGATAAACCTGAGTTCATGATGATAGTCGCATTATCACCCAGTAAAGTTGGAGGTTTAAAGTCTAGTTTGATTTCTTCTATTTGGTCTGGTGGAAGTGGATATATCATATTTATTCCATCAGTCTTAAATGCACTAAAATTATGTAGTGCAGTATAAGACATCGTGCCGCATCGCCTAATTAAGTAGTATCCATCTGAACGTTTTACTACCTCATCATAAATATCTTCATTAATACCATGAAGTCTATAAGGAATTAATGCTCTACTTAATTCTTTGAATTTTGTATCAAACCATCTCAAATCTTTTCACCCCTTATTTTGTTACTTTCCAGCCTTTAGCTGTTGCTAATGATGCATCACAAGTTGACGCTCCTGGGTTGCCAGACACATTAATAGTTCTTGCAACATTTGTTTTTTGTAAATCTCTGAATAGCTGATTTATTGCATCTGCATTCATTCCACATCTTGAGAAGTTTAAGTCAAGACATAGATTGCTTTGATTTTCTATTCTAATTGCTTTTACATTTGGGTGACCAGAGAAGTTAATTCCACTTCGTACTCCTATGAATGTAATGCAATCAGAAACTATCGGTGAACTAGTAGTAGAACTGTTATATAAGTTCCATTCTGCGTTAGTACAGCTTGACAAATCTATTCTGTTTGGTATGCTAATTAAATTGCCTTGAGCAGAAGAGTAGAACATATGTTGTATATTTTGCACGTGTGGCCCACCTATTGTTGCTACTGAAGATAGGCTGCTAATTTCTCTGTACATACCGTACATATTGTCACACTCTGGCACATCAAGCGATTCTATAACAGACAGTATTTTGCAGCTTCTGTAAAAACCATTTAAGTTTTTAGCTTTAGGGAAGCTATAAGGTAGAGTACTTTCTAGGTTATAGCAATTGTTGAACATAACAGATACATTTTCAGCCTTTGGTAAATTTAATCCAGGTGGCCTTTGTAGTGTTTGACAGCCATTAAATAAAGCACTTGCGTTTGTAGCCATTGGGAAGTTGTACTCATTAGCAACTTCTCTAAGTGAGACACAATTGAGAAACAATGAAGAAACATCATTTGCCATTGGAGCATTTATTTCAGTTTTGCAAACCTCTAAGAAACGACAGCCTGAAAATAGTTCATTTGCCGTAAGGACTGAAGGCATATTTATTACTATTGGTGGTGTTACTAGATTAGTACAACCGTAGAACATCTGGCTTAATGATGTTGCAAACTCAAAATTTAAAGATGTTGGTGCAACTCTTAATGAAGTACAGTTATAGAACATTCTCATTCCTGTATTTAGGAGTGGTGCATTTATGGTTTTTGGTACATTTTCTATTCTTGAGCAATCTCTAAATAGGTCATTTGCAGTTGTAGCTGATGTCATTGTTAGTGTAGAAGGTGCATTAACTAATGATGAACAACCTTTGAACATATTGGTGAAATCAGCGCAAGAAGGAAGATTTAATGTTGAATAAACCTCTTCTAGTTTTATACATCCTTCAAACAACGAAATTGCAGTTGTTACTTTGCTAGCATTTTTTAATTCCGGCACACTTGTTAAAGCCTTACAGTTCTGGAACATATAGTTTATATTAGTGGCTGCGGATAAATCTATTATCTCTGGCACCGCTCTTAGTTCCCAACACCCACTATACATATACGAACAGTTTATTGCTCTTCTTATGTCAAGAGATGCAGGCACTTGCTGCAATGAACGACAATCACTAAAAAAGTTACCAACGTCTGTTGAGTTAGATAAATTTAGAACGGAAGGTATTTGAGTTAAATTTTGGCAATTACAGAAGAAAGCATTAGTATTAGTTGCCATACTTAAATCTATTACTCCTGTAACCCTCTCTAAGCTACGACAGTCTCTAAATGTTCCTTTTGCAGCAGTTTCTTTAGATGCCGCCATACTTCCACCCATTATATCAACATATTTTAAATTTATTGGTGCATATCCATTTCTGTCGCTGTATTGTGAGAACATTATGTCTATATTTGTAAAGTAAACATCTTTGCTTACAAACCATTGCATCTCTTGGTCTCCTTGAGTCTTGAAACGCTCTATAACATTTCCTCCAGTTGCTCTTATTGTTACAACAAATTGTGTATTAGAGCCTTTAAAAGGCGCTCCCGCACCTAGTTTATAGGTATGATTTGCAGTAGCCCCATTTGTATATATATTGCTACTTCCATCTCCCCAATCTACTATGTAACTTCCCTCGTCTTTTGTCCAAACTACGAAAGAAGCTTTTGCTTTTCTTTCATCTGTGTATACCATTTGTATACAACCACTGGGACAAGTTTCTCTTATATCTATTAGCTCTTCATCAACATTATCATTATGAGTGATGGCTGCTCCAAGTTGATTTATTTTATAAGCTATTTGGTCTAATGTTTCGTCTTTATAAGCAGGGATTCCTTTTGAAGAAAGTATTGTAGCCATCTTCTCTTTAAACTTTAAAGACTCATTAATAACATTATCCACTCCATCTTCTATATGCATTAAGTGAGACTCACTAAGTATATCTCCGTTTGCCAGTGATAATCTTTTGTAAGACACTATATCTCCTCCTTTATATCCAATTTATGTTAAAAATGTTTTCATTTCCCACTATCTTTCCTTCTAAGTAATTTAGATAACCGGGAATATCTCCTTGAATACGATATTCGCCTAATACTGGGTCATTGTTTTGTACGATAATTTCTATTCCTTTATCTTTTATTCCTGCAGGAACAAAGCTTTCAGTTACTACTTGCTCTATCCCCTCTTCGCCCACTACATATCCAAAGAATTCTATTCTAAAGATTTCTCTTACATCTGCGGCAATAGCATTCCTAGTTAGATTAACACGTATAGTGTAATCCGCAGATACCACACCCGTTGTAAAAGTTATGTGATGTAAGCCTGGCTCTAGTGATAGCCTTTTCTCTCCACCTCCATGATTCCAAGTTGCTATTGTTACTCTATCAACATCTGCATAATGTACCCTATAACTTAGAGTGTATGTAGTATGACTCTGTAATCTTTTTCCTTTAAATAGGAATGGATAAGTGCTTCCTGTTGAATGGTTTAGTGTTGGAGTAAAAGTAATGATATTTGTATTTGGTATTCTCTTAAATATATTTGCATTTTGCATATTATAATGCTTGTCGAAATCATATCCTTCAACTATCTTTGTTCTTCCCTTTATATTTATTTCTTCCATTGGGGCTTCTTTAACCCCTTCTATTGTTATTGATTTACTTCCATTAGAAGTAAATTGTTCAGTTGTCATATTAAATTACACCTCCTCAAAAGGTAATGAGAAGCCTATACTGGCTCCTCATCTGATATTACAACTAACTTAATGTCAGCTTTCTTTTGAGTTGGAAGACCACTAGGTGGGTCATTCTTTATGAATATCTTGTGTGTAACCATTTTATCAACTAATCCTACTAAGTAGATAGTAGCATTTTGAGAGTGTGCAGTTCTTGTAGAACCATTGTATCCTCTTAGCACCGTCATATCATTACCTGAAGTCGATAAAACTTTCATTTCTTCTTTGTCTATCTTTATTATAGAACCATTAGCATATTTAGAAGCATCACTACTTCTTATTACGTTACTTGTTTCTAAGTTGTTTACAGCTAAAGCCAATATTGTTGGGTCTAGTCCGTTCACTAACGCCTCCCCTCCTGCCAAGAAGGTACCTGGGTTGTTGTAGTTATTAACATCTGGTAAAGCTAATGATATTGTAGTAGTTTCTGCAATAAATCTTGTCCCAGCAGTATGTGATGATAGTGTTGAAGGTCTACCATCGGCAGTATAGTTACGTTGCACTCTGACTGCTTTATTATTAAGAACCTCTTCAACTCTCATTCTTTCCAATCCCGCTTGAAGTATTGTTCCTATATTCCAACCATTAACACTGTCAAAATTTAGTGTAACGTCTGAGTTTGAAGGAGATACTTCTCTTTCTAGCAAGTATGAAACCCCTTCTACTTTTATTTGCGTATTTGCGTAAAGTAGCTCTGGTGGGTTAGAGTCATTTTCAACTCCACTTCTCTTACCATCATTGTATATGTATACAGGCACAGTTACAGGCTCACCAGAGTTTGTATGTTTAGTTTGTATCGGGTTTTGAGGCGATACTAATCCTGTTCCATCGGCGTTTAAGCATAAATGTAAAGCCATATTTTTCCTCCTAAAGTTTACTCTTTTGAATATAATCCCGCTCTATAATTCTATATTAAGTTCAAATTACTTTTAACTTTTTTAATTCGTGTTGTCCAAATAAAAAAAAGGCTAAGGGAACAATTCCCTTAGCCTTTATAATCGAATTTTTTAGTTTTATAATCTGCTAGAGCCTTTGGACAGTCATAAAGCATTACCGATAAAAACTCTCCTTGTCTCTCATATGGCACATTGTGTGCCTCAAAGAAGTGCATTACACATTCGTCTAGCATTATTCTAAGTGTTTGTTCATAAGGTTTACAGTCTGGTATTTGCATTACCGCATATAGTTCTTCTATTAACCTTATATAATTATAGTAGCACATTCTATAACCTCCTACTTAGCCTTTTTCTTTTCCTTAACTTCATTCTTTTTAAGTGAAGATTGGTATTGTTCTATCTTCTCCTTAATTGGCACATATTGGTCGCACTCCTCTTCGTCTACTAAAGACTTGTGAACCACAGGTGCTAAAGAAAACTGAACAACTTCATCAGTTTCATCATCTATTATCTCAACTCTTAATTTTCCTTCATACATACCTAGTACAGAGTTACCGAAATACTCAACTAAATCATCAAATATTCTCCCTCTAACTATATCATTTTTATTTAATCTTCCTATTCTACTCATAAATATTTCCTCCTCTATAATTTCTATATTATTATTATATCAAATATTTTTAGATTTGTCAAGTATTCCTAAAAATCTAAATTCTTGTATATTTTCTAGGTTCTTGATAATAATTATCATATTCCATTTGACTCTCTATTTGCTCGCACTCTTCTTCCTCTTCTTTTTCAAGATACTCCTCCATAGCTCTATGTCTTTTCTCGTAAGACTTTTCAACTAAACTATCTACTTCTGCACCTTGAACAACATGAGTTCCATGATATGGACTAACATCATATAAATATCCATCTTCAGTTTCAACAACTAAATACTCTCTACCCATACACTCTCTTTTTCCATGTACTATTCCTTTATATACATACTCTTGACCACATGGTCCGTACATTACAATGGCAACCTTTTCTCCTTTAGCAAATTCTCCAAGCATAGTTTTTATCATAAATAATATACTCCTTTCTAAAATTTTGGTAGGCAACCCGCCTTATATTAGAAAATGGAGTATATTATTAATTTATTTTATATTACTGTCCTATAACAGACCCTCAACACTTTCTTCGTCTGCCCTTTCAAACTCTCTCTCCTGCTCTATTTCTGCATAGCAACACTCACAATAGAATTCATCATTTATATCATCATACATCATTTCTTCTACTCTTGTGTCTACTGGATTATCACATCTATAACAATATGATATTAAATCATCATAACAACTTTCACATAAATAATCTCCATTTATTTCATATATGCAGTCTGGCGATACTGTCTCTCCACAACAATCACAATGCGAATATCCACCACAATCATTACATAGCATTGCCTCTGAAAGAGATACCATTCCATGACCGCAAGCCAAACACTCAATAGCTTCACCTATTATCATCATATTTTTAGGTCTTATAAAGTCTTCATGTAGATTATCTTGCAAATCCATGGAATATCTTACAACAGGTCTATAAGATGAAGAGAATAAGCAATCATTAAACTGCATAGAGCCTAATGCATCTATCATCATACTATTTATATGTTCAACAGGAGGCTTTAGCCACGCTGAACTCCAATTGTCTTTATATTGTTTAGATATTAAATCATTAAAAAGTATATCCAATAATTCCTTACTCTCAAAAGGATATTGTTTACCAGACATTATCACTTTCTTATCCTCTCTTGCGTGCATTAATACTCTCCATTTTTTAGAATTCCAAGCAAATGGGAAATTTGGCAATTGTGCCTCTTTTTCTGATTTTAGATAACATATAAAAGTATGTTTATCTTGCATATAAGATAAATTACCAGCTCTGTACTCGCCATCAAGAGCATGACAACTTCTCCAGTTGTGTGCATTTTCAGAAGATGAAAGGAAATCTAGTGGGTGTACTGACATTACAAGAGTACCAGTTAGCTTTGCATCTTGTATAAGTCTTGACATATAAGTTTGTAGTCTATCAAGAACTGCCTTATCATCAGTAAAGAATTTTAATGCTCTTGATATTTTCATTCCTTTCGTTATCTTCTTATCTCCTAACAAAAAGTCCTCTTTAACTCTATTCTCATAGAAAGCATCAACACCCTGCTCCCATATAAAAGTTGCCGCAGCTCTATTACCAGTGTTTATACTACAAGCCCTACCAAAGTCCTCAACGTTCATTTTCTTAGCCTCTCTATCTATTGATACTGCTACATTTGGTAATTCTATTGTAAGTCCACCCCATTTATCTATAAAGTGCTTCTTTGAATTATACCATTCTTTAAGTAACTTATCAGTCTTTGGATTTTCTATATTCTGAGAATATCTTATCACTTCGTTAAATTGGTCTTGTATGTTGTTTATTGTGTTTATCATATTAAATTAATCTCCCTTAGTTAATTATAGTGTATTTATTATATTTATATTATATCATATTTTTATTAGATAAACAAGTTGAGCATTGGTTAATCTCGTGCTTGTAGTAATTCTTAAATTCTTTTCCACATAGTTCGCAGAAGTCCATTACCTTATCATAACAATCTATGCAATATGTTTCTTCGCCATTTTCAGTTCTAACTATCATAGTTTGGTCGTACATTTCCATGCAATGCCAACATATCTCATCTGTTTCAGAAGGTGCAGTTAGATTGCTAAACGAACTTAAATTCCACTTATAAGCAGTTTTTAAAGGTATAAAATCAAATATATCATAATCAGTTACACTATCTAATATGGCACATACTCTATCAATAGTACACATCATATCCTTAACTCTTAAATGCTCCCCAAGAGAGTGTTCATTAAAGTATCCAATAGATAGGTTTACTCCAGCAATTCCCCAAGTAGGACATATAAAGCATATATCAGAGAAGCTTCCTATATCTGTAACAAAACCAAATCTTGTTATATATTCTTCAAATAATGGATTGTCGCAATCATAATAAACTGCGTCATTACTTCCCTGTCTATCCAATTCTATTAAAAAGTTTAAATCAATAGGTGCTTTATCAAAATCGGCTGCAACCGCAGAAGCTCCAACTCCTCCAATTTCTTCATCAGTTGTAAGTATTACTGTTGGTCTATATCCTCTTTCAATTATTTCAAGTATTGAGAATACTCCTGCTCTATCATCTGCCCCTAATCCTTGAGGCGACCACATTACTTCCTCTTGTTCATCAAAGAAGATATTTACAGGTTGATTAGTGTGTACTGTATCCATGTGTGCCACCAGTCCTATTGGAGTTGTCCCAAGAGCAATTACATACTCCTTCTCTATTACTACATTTTTCTTACCATACTGACTAATTAAATATTCTTCCATAGTTTTCTTCAATCCCGCTTGAGTTGTTCTTAATATTCCTTTTAATAATTCCATTTGTGTAGCATTTAATGTTTGTTTTCTCATATTTATAATTCCTTTCTTTCTCTTACTATATATATATTATATCATATTTTTAAAAAGTTGTCAAAATAAAAATAGAAAGTCTACTGACTTTCTATTTCTAAATTGTTTTCATCTATTAGTTTCGCCAAGTTCTCATACTTAAAGCATCTATGACATCTATTGAAATTACATTTCTTTTCGCAGTTTAATCTACTTTCTGTAAATTCAGAAGGTAGTGATTTATTATTGACCGCACTCATTCCACTTATTAATATATTTAAAGCCCCTTCAAAAGAACCATCTATTGCGTAAATAGAGTAGAATGTTTCTTGTATCGTTTTGTTTCCAAAGAATTCAATAACATCTACCAATCCCTCATACATTTCTATGTCCTCTGGACGTATCCAGAAAGAAGTCATTGGTGTTACGTGGTCTAAACCTAAATCAAGAATAACACCAGAGTATTGAGCTATATTGGGTATTACTCTTATCTTAACATCTTTGACTAGATTAGAAACTTTTTCTAGTGAAAATCCAAGAGTTCCACCTATATAGATGTCAGTTACTCCTAAATCTAAAATTTGTTTTATGGCATCAAAAGTAGTAGCAACAAATCCTCTACCAAAGAAATATGGAATTTCAAATTCTCTTAGTGCCTTACCAGTCTCTAAGTCTTCCGCACAGAACACTATTTCCTTATATGTTTCAGATAATAATTTGGCTTCATCTATATTATACTCATTTAAGATAAAATTGTCAACTAAGAATACCACTCTCTTGTCTTTATATTCTTTTATGATTTCTATGTTTTCCTCTAAAGACCTTTTGTAAGTTATCATAACTTCACCTATTTTAGTTCTATCCTCAAGAAAAGATATTTCATCTATATTTCTAATAGCATATATCATTTATATAATCCTCCTATATCTTTATGTATAAATTATACTATAATTTTAATGCAAAGTCAAATTTTTTGTTGTGGAAAGTTTTCACGCAGAAATATCGACAAGAAAGACATTTTATGGTATAATAAATATATAGTCAATAAGGAAAAATATTATAGAATAGATGGTAAATATTATTTATAGAATATTCCTTGAGCTAAATATATTAAATGCATGAAATTGGAGGAATAGTATTATGGTAAACAATAACGAAAGAAAAGAATTTGAGTGCTACTCAAAAAAATTATACGGGTTTTTAGTTATGAAAGGATTTAGATATGAAAGAAGTTTTAAACACTCGCAAACAGGAAGAATTTGTTGGGTTTATACAATGACTGATGAATTAAGTTCTGCTTTAACTGAATGGCGCAACAATAAACCAGTTGCATAAATTATGATTACTCAGAGAGGAGAAATCCTCTCTTTTTTAATACATATAAATAAAAAAAAGAGAGGGATTAACCCTCTCTTTTTTATATCTTTTCTACTGTTATTACTCCATTTACAGCAGACAATTCTATACCAGTATTATATAACTCTATTGTAGCTGGTCCTTGCACTATAAAATCACCACTTGTAGAAACTGCTTCCCCAGCTGTAGCAGCTTCAGGCACTATATTACTGAAAGCATATTCTGTTTTTGCAGCTCCATTAATATATGGTGTAACCACTACTGTACCAGCAGCCGCAGTTGTACCATTTGCTAAATAACTAATTTTATAATAGTCAGTTCCTGTGATAGTTATTGCAGAAGTTGTATTTGTTATTGTTGTTCCTTGAGTATAGACAGGTATAGTATTAAGTGTGAAAGCTGTAGACGGTGCTGTTGTTGTAGTATCTAATAATACCTCCAAAAGATTTGGTTGAACCTTGCTATTTAAATAACATATCCAACCTCTTAAACTTTTACTTGCCATTTTATAATTTCCCCTTTCTAATATTATTTTACTTAGACTTTAGTAGGAGTTGCTTTAAATACAAAAGCATAGCTATGAATTTACTCAACTTCCCTTTCTTCAATAGTAAATCCTACAAAAGCGTTAGCCAAATCTATAAAACCAATAGGTTTC
>ERZ808032.35-NODE-35-length-20901-cov-4.639070_pt1 | contig 20901 bp, 14 predicted proteins | sample MGYA00380187_ERZ808032 | MGnify/ENA primary metagenome ERZ808032 (study PRJEB31490, sample SAMN06133378) | cow dung metagenome | isolation source: M10 | host: cow | place: China: Chengdu | collected 2015-05 ...
TCAGCTACATATTACGTGGCAAGATGTGCAACAACAACTCAACAAAAACAACCTAGCCGTAGAATTTGTTTGTTTAGGCACGGGCAAAAACACCGAATATGCCGTTGTATTGTTGCGTCAACATTGGAAACACCCCAAAGTGTACTACATCAACGGGTTGGCAGAAACCCTAGACGCAAGGCAAATTTCACGCCTAGACATGCACAACAACTCCATTTTTGGCAAATTAGTATGGCAACACGTACTAGCCGAAGCCAATCCTAACGACACCATCTATTTTGTACCTGCAGGAGAACTGCATTTAATGGGGTTAGAGTATTTTACCATTAACCAAGACGTAAAAATGTACGAGCGCTATAATATGCGCCGCTTATCGTCTACCAAACAATTATTACTTCCACAGTCCAAACAACCGTTCCAATCGGTTGCGCTGCTAGGAGGGATGAATTACAATGCCAGCATAGACGAGATAGAATACTATGCCAACGAATATAAGCAATCCGTTCCGCTGTCATCGCAGCCACATTCCACGGTGCAACAAGGCAAAATATGGTCGGCATTACCCGGTTCGTTGCGCGAAGTGCAAGAAATAAACAACGTATTAAGTGCTAGAGGAATCAAAACCTTTTTGGCTACGCACGATGCCGCCACCGAGACGGCCATGTATGCGGTTGCTGCACAACAATACGACATCCTACACATAGCCACCCACGGTTTTTATGCACAACAAACAGACCTTACTATGCAAGAATCTGGATTGGTTATGGCAGGAGCCAACACCCTTCAGTTACATCCCAATGCAGCACTAGGCACAGGCGTTTTAACCACAGCCGCCATTGCAAAACTCAACTTACAAAACACCCGATTAGCCGTTTTATCTGCCTGTCAAACAGGCGTGGGCGAAATCTCTACAGAGGGAGTATTTGGCACCCAACGCGCCTTTAAATTGGCCGGTGTAAGGTCGCTCATTGTTAGTTTATGGAAAGTAAACGACGCTGTTACCTCTGCCCTTATGACCACCTTTTACAAGGCCATTATGGCAGGATACAGCTACTACGATGCATTTATCATTGCATCCGATACCATAAGGCAAAGCACATTTCAACTAAATGGGCAAGAAATCTCTGGCGACGACATTTCGCTATATGGTGCATTTGTTTTAATTGATTAAGGTCCTATGAACGCAAAACGATTAATTACATACCTACTATTCGTTGCTCTTGCACTGCCCTGTTTGGCATTCAAAGTAAAAAGGAGCGGCGCCATCGACCTTTTGGCCGAAGACAAACGCTTCTTTTACCAACACGAACTCTTTATCTATGCCACTCCTAGCTACACATGGATTCCCTATAGCGATACCCGTAACCAACAAAGCTATGGTGGTTTTGATATAGGTGCAGGGATAGATTATCGATTCTTTTTTCACCAAAACATCGGCGTTAGTTTAGGGTTACAATACATGCCCTATTCAAGCAGTTATCAGTTTGATGCGTTTGAACAAACCTCATCGGGCATTGATAACAGCGACCCACTCTACCCCAACAACCCCTATACTTACATAGAACGTTACAACGTAACCGAGGTAGCCAAATTGCACTACCTAGAGGTACCTATCAAGGCGTTATTCATCACCCCATCGTGGAACCGCGTACAATTGCGCACAGGCATTGGCCTAAATTTGGGATGCAACATTGCCTCCAATCAATCCTTATCGGGCTACTACGATGCAGAAATGATTTACACCGACAATAACGTAACCCTCAACGAATCAGAGAGTTTGTTATTGGGTCGATACAACGATATAGAAATTAACTCGCCTCAAACGATATTAGGAGTACATATATCGCTGTTAGCCGAAATTGGCATAGGCGTAAAATTAAGCGAACGCTGTCAGCTAAACCTTGACTTGTACGCTAGTTATGCCCTTAACAACACCCACACTACCCATCAAGACTTTATTGCCATGAATAGAAACTACCAAGGTATTCTTACCACCAACTTAGTGGGCGATGCGCACCCACTAGCAGTAGGAGGCAAAATAGGGCTTTCTTTCTATCTTGGCAAACCTAAAGCAGAGATTTTACCACCCTGGAAAAAACGCAAGCTAAGAGGCTTTATGGACGATTTAGATGCCTACAGCAAAAATACCTTTGCCGCTGCAGAAGATCCTAACATTCCCCAAAAGCCAACTCCGGTTCAAGAACCCGCTGTAACTCCAGAAACTACCATTGTTCAAGAGCCTGCAACCAAAGTAGAGCCTACCATTGAGCCAGCGCCTATAGCCAAAGTCGAAGCTACCATTAAACCTGCACCTATAGCCAAAGCAGAACCCATAGCCAAAGTAGCGCCTGTCCTTGTTCCTAAAGTAGAGCCTATTCCTACTCCAAAAGCCGCAGTTATCCAAGATTCCCTTAACCAAGCAACTCCTAAGGAGGTTAAAGCGCCTATTGCCGTGGCAGAACCCTCTAGCCAACAAAAAGCGCTCAATGCTCCACTTGCTTTCTACGAGAATTCTATAGAACTAATCCCCAATTCTAAGCGTATTTTGGGACACATCATAGCCTCGTTACAAGCCAATCCACCTAAACAAATTATTGTTATTGGACACACTTGCAACAAAGGAACCGAAGAAAGCAACCTAGACTTAGGCATCTTACGCGCCGAAAAGGTAAGGTACTTATTGCAACAAAGTTTGCCATACATCAACATTCAAACCGAAACCCAAGGAGAGGCACACCCTCTTTTGCCCAATACCAACGAACACAACCGACAAGAGAACCGTCGCGTCGAAATGATTTATATCTATTAATCTATTCCTATGCAACGTATTCTATACATACTATTCAGTTTATTGATAAGCTTGGCCGTTTATGCCACCAAGGTAGATCTACAACCTAGTTCATCTACCTGGCATACCGCTATGCCCAACGACACGCTGTACATTAGCCAAACAGGAACCTATAGGGTAAAAATTACCACAATAGGCAAATACCACATAGAGCAAACCATTCCCGATACCGTTGATTTTAAACTGGAAGCCAACAACATCAAAGACCAACGGGTAAAACAAAACATTCCCAGCCAAGACACCTTGCAAGTTTCGTTTAAGGATATAAAAATGGGCCGTAAAATAACAACAACGAACGATCATATTCTATCCCTAAAAAACGACACTTGCAACATCCAACTATCTTTTGCTGGCACGTGTACCATGAACACGTCATCTAACGTAGGATTTAACCTGCCTTACTGCAATGTATTAGGTAAGTCTCCTTCTTTCAACCTAAAAATAGAAGATAGTTTTCATTGTCAACCAAGAGGTGCATCCGGACATCAATTTCTATTCATTCAAACATCATTAGATAACAACGACACACTGCACTATCAAATCAATTCCACTTCTACCAGCAGCACAGGTGGTATCAGCAATGCAAATGGTTATGTTTATTACGAAAATTCTAATATGAAAGAAGTGTTCATTTCTCAAGGGAAAAATTCTGTAATGTTCATAAAAAATTCAACCATTCAAGCAAACGATTACTCATGGCACAATGCTGTCATATCCAGCAAAGGTAAAATCTTCATTAATGACGCAACATTACAAGGCACAAGTTCATTGACATTTATTGGTAGTGCAGACACTATTTTTATTGACGAAACAAACAACGGGCAAACCAAAATTGATGCTATTATTGGTTCAAAAAGAAACACCTTAAACGAAACCCAATACTCGCGCGTAGTAGTGAATAATGCTTCTTTCATTAGAGAGATTACCACCATGGCCGATGTTTACAATGGAAATATCAATCTGCTGTGCCCATCTCCATTTGTAAGAGACAGCCAGACCCATGCAGACATCAACGTATTTGGTGGAAAGATTGGACAAATAACCAATGTAGCACACACAAGTGGCAATAACACGCTATGTAATAATCGCAATCTGCACATATATGGAGGAACTATAGGTGGAGGGAAAGAGTGGACCAAAACAGGCATTCACCTTGGTTATACCTATTATTTTGAAGTTCCGCAAACAGGCACACTACTAAACGACACCCTAAATCTTTATGGCGGTAAGATTCAAGTGCCCAAAGATTATTCCCTTATCAATTTTACCGACAATACTGTAATTAACGTTTATCACAAAGATAATCCATCAAAACGCACACAATTTCAATTTCATCCCAAACATACCCCTTCTACAGGCGATTATTTTAACTACATTGCATTAATCGGAGATAATATTATAGGCGATAGCTTGTATTGGGAAATTGGCGATATGAAACACCTATGTGGCATTAAATCACAACTCATAACTGAATCGCATTTAAGATGTAGTAAGAAAGCATTCCGCATTGTTTACAAAAAGAGTCAACAACCCAACGATAGCCTTGTTGTGGGTGTAGCTGCAAACGAGACTCATTATTTTGGCGATTTACTTGACACGTACGACATTGTCCGTATCTATCCTGCCTTTAAACGCAACATCCACTATGTTCACACCCTTGACGAAACATGGGAATACGCCGATAGCACCTACGAAGAAGGTTTTGGCAAAGCAAAACTTCCGCGCGTTATTTATGCTGGCAAAACCTTTAAAGGTTGGTTTACCGAACCCGAAGGGGGCGTAAAAGTAGATTCTATTTCGCACTTACAACTTGGCGACATTACCCTCTATACCCAATGGGGACCCGGGCAAGATATTATTTTCTCGGATTTTGATAAGGGATATCTCTCTTACACAGGTAATGCTTACTGGTATAGTGGGTATGAGGACGAAGAAAACGAGTGTATAGTAACGCACGAACCACATGAAGGTTTTAACGGCGAAGCCATGCATTTTAATTTCATAAAAAGCAATGGGTATGCAAAAGTTACTTTCTTCTTGCGTAATAGTCGTCCAAACAATCTATCTATATACAACAATGCTCCCAGAGTATACATGGATTTACGCTCCACAACAGGTATATCCTTTCTGCACAAAGGCAACTCTACTAAAATCTGGATTGGAACCAAAACGACAGAATCGGATTCGAACATACAACATTATTACACCGTACCTCAGCACGAAGAAATAACGCTTGTCAATATTCCATGGAATCAATTCAGAAACTATGCCACCCTCGACCTTGAACACATGGCTTCCGTATATTTCAAGCCCGTTGACGAACAAGGTGAATTCTGGATTGATGATATTATTTTTACCCAAGGCGACATCCGTTCCATCGAAAAAATAACCATAGACAGTATTCCAAGCAAATACCTGTACAGCCAAAATCCCGATTTACTAGACATACCATTGCCTACTAACGCAGATTCAATACTGTTGTACTTATACCCTAAATTCTCCCCTTCCGATGCTACCTATCAAACCATAACATGGAAGAGCAAAGATCCCAGCATAGCCACCGTTGATGGTGACGGACGAGTAAAAGCCATTAGCCACGGGCAAACCTATATCTACTGTCAATCGGTTATGCACCCCGAGGTAAAAGATTCTATTTTAGTAGGCGTATCACAAGGCGGTATATACTATAACCTAAACGGCGTAAGCATTAGCAACCAATTACCCACCAAGTACGATTACGAGCACCCTGTTGCCATCCCAGCCCCCCAACCTATCAACGATTTTTACACTTTCCACGGCTGGCATACCGACTCCATTACGGGAGCCGTGGTAGACAGTGCCTCGTACTACCAATTTGGCAACCTAAAGGCCCATACCCTCTATGCCGAATTTACCCGAGAAATTCCAGGAGCAGCCATTACCATCATGCAAAACCGCATCGTAGCCGTACAAAACCCCAACAACTACGATGCCCTAAAAGAAGCGCGCTACGATTGGAAGTTTAATAACCAAACCCTTCCATCCCAAAAAATGTTTGTAGAAGTAGGACGCCCTATCCCCGAAGGTACGTACCACGTAACCATGCACATCGACGATGAAATGCCCATTCAACTAGAACGCTACATAGATGCATCTGTTAACCAAAACACAGAAAACAACAATTTTACCCTCTACCCCAACCCCATTAAGGCAGGCAATTTAGCGTATTTAATTGGCAGGTACGATAGCATTACCCTTTTCGATATGAATGGACAGCCCATCAACACCCCCATATCCGACAACGGCATTATTACCGCTCCTATGCAAACCGGCATGTATGTGTTAAAGATAATAGTCGATAACAACACCTACAGCATCAAATTTATTGTCATTTAATATTATGCCATCCACCAATATACAACAAGTAAAAGAATACCTAAACCAACTTAGAACCAAGGTATGGTTTAGGGTTATCACGATAAGTTTATTATCGTTCGCTTTGTCGTATTCATTTCTTTACCAACTCATTTCGTCGCCAATCTTTGCCCTACAAAATGGCAACGACTACGAAATGTCCGATTTTTACAACCAAGTAGCCAACAACCGTCCTATTCGGTCGCTCAACAAAGACATTGTTATTGTGGGCATAGACAACTGCTCCCGATTAGACATTGCCAACTTAGTCGACATCATCAATTTTACCCAACCTGCAGCCATTGGGTTAGATGTTTTCTTTACGTACACATCCGATGTAGACTCCACCCTTATCGCCACTTTTAACAACACAAGCAACCTAGTTTTAGCATACGATGCCTACCAAGAAACCAACACCATCTTTGCCTCATCATTGCCAAACGTGCATTGGGGTTCTATCAATTTAATCGCCAAACAAGCATTGGGTACTATACGTCAATTTAGGCCACAATTCAACGATTCGTTGTATGCTTTTTCGGCAATCTTGGCACAATTAAAAGACAGCACGGCCTTTGCCCAACTACTACAAAGAAACAACACGCTAGAAACCATTTGCTACCCATCCATAGAATTTGAACAAATTAACGGCATTGACATTCTAAACGGTAACATCAATTTATTCGAATTGGAAGAAATATTACACAACAAGGTAGTATTACTAGGCGATACCCACAACCCATTTGACCAACACGAAACCCCTATCAACCACAACACCCCGGGAATTATCATCAACGCCCACATTCTATCCACTATTTTAGATCATTCATACATAGAAAGCACTCCGATTTATGTAAATTGGAGCATTGCTATTATTATCAGCCTAATACTTTCCTTTTCTATCGTAAAATTCCAACAATCCAATGTATTAAAATCATACACCACCTTTGCCATACGTATTTTTCAACTCGTCATCATCATTCTTTTTTTATACATAGGATGTTATATTTTTGCACAACACCATTATTATTGTAATTTTGCCCCATCCCTTACCATGATTGCATTAGGCGTTTTGGCAGTGGCAGTAGAACCTGTGGTTTATCTTATATTGCGCTACATAATCAAAGCCTTTATCATCCTTTACTTTTATAGCAAAAAATTAGTTGCATCTATAAAGAAAAAATAATATCAAAACACTATGAAATTCAAATACATTACCCTACTATTTCTTTTTTATGTAAGCACACTTTCTGCGCAAACCTACCAAATATTTCGTACAACAGGTTCGGTAACTCACTATCACAACAAACAATGGGCAGCCGCACAACGACGTGCTACGGTGCTATTATCAGATAGCATCAACATCGGTCAAAACAGCAGTTGTACCCTATTAAACACCCAAAACAACCAACTTATTAACCTAAAAAACAGCGGCAAATACCAAGCAAAAAAAATAATCGATTTAACCATTCGCGAATCGTCCAATGTCATTGCCCAAACCACCCAAAACATTGCCAATGCAGTATCATCCACTGGTAAAACAAAAAATTACAACATTTATGGTGCCACCATGCGAGCAGAAGAAGCTACCATTCAAACCAACAAAGCATTGGCTCTTCAGTTAAGCAAAGTAATAAGCAATATGCAACAAGGTAAAACTACAAAACCCTCCAAAACCCTATCGTTGCAACGCACAATTGTTGGCGACACCTTTACGTTTACCGTTCAAAACAATGCCAATTGCCCTTACGTGTTTAACATTCTTCGCATACCCAAGCAAGGCGCACCCGCTTTTTGCTTTAATTTAGACAAAACAGATAGCGAGTATTTCTTCTTACTCATCGATGCAAATGCTACGCTTACCCTTAACCAAACATGGTTTGCCTTAGACGATGCCACCTATATTCTTGTGGGCACAGAAGACATTTTTGATGCCACTTGGGTAGCCAACGCGCTTGCCACTACTCCAAGTAAAGAAAAAACAAAGAAAATCGCAGTTGAACTTTCGCCTTTACAACCATAATCGATGAATCGGCCACGGACGCACGAGCCGTGCGTCCCTACTTTTTCCGACCTCCACCAAATGTCGTCAGATTGAATCGCCTCAACGACGAAACGCCTAAACGATTTAACGATTCGTCGATTCTCCGATTCAACGATTAGAAAAAAAAATCGGCGCACCTATTTTTTTTCTAATCTAAATATATTATCTTTGCACCCGATTTTTTATACATAAAGTCTAACAACTAATTATTTAACAAACAAAACATTATGGCAGATTTGAAAAAACAAACAATGCCCCTAGACAATTTTGACTGGGATGCATTCGAAAACGGTGTTGTAAACACCGAGGTCAGCAAAGAAGACCAAGAAAAAGCCTACAACCAAACTTTAAACCAAGTTAGCTCTAACGAAGTGGTTGAAGGTACTGTAATCGCAATGAACAAACGCGAAGTAGTTGTAAACATTGGCTACAAATCAGACGGTATCATTTCAATGAACGAATTCCGTTACAATCCCGAATTGCAAATCGGCGACAAAGTAGAAGTTTACATCGAATCGCAAGAAGATAAAAAAGGCCAATTGGTGCTTTCTCACAAAAAAGCTCGCAGCGCTCAATCTTGGGAACGCGTTAACGAAGCTCTTAACAACGACGAAATCATTAAAGGCTTTATCAAATGCCGTACTAAAGGCGGTATGATTGTTGACGTATTTGGTATCGAAGCATTCTTGCCCGGTTCTCAAATCGACGTTAAACCTATCCGCGACTACGACGTATTTGTTAACAAAACCATGGAATTCAAAGTGGTTAAAATCAACCAAGAATTCAAAAACGTGGTGGTTTCTCACAAAGCGCTTATCGAAGCTGAGTTGGAACAACAAAAGAAAGAAATCATTGGCAAATTGGAAAAAGGCCAAATTTTGGAAGGTACTGTCAAAAACATCACCTCTTACGGTGTATTCATCGACTTGGGTGGCGTAGACGGTTTGATCCACATCACCGACCTATCTTGGGGTCGCATCTCGCATCCTGAAGAAATCCTTCAATTAGACCAAAAATTGAACGTTGTTATCCTTGACTTTGATGACGAAAAGAAACGCATCGCTTTGGGCTTAAAACAACTTACTCCTCACCCATGGGAAGCACTAGATGCTAACCTAAAAGTAGGTGACAAAGTAGAAGGTAAAGTAGTAGTAGTTGCTGACTACGGTGCATTCGTAGAAATCGCAACTGGCGTAGAAGGTCTTATCCACGTTTCAGAAATGAGCTGGTCTCAACACCTACGTTCTGCTCAAGACTTTGTTAAAGTTGGCGACAAAGTAGAAGCAGTTATCCTTACCCTAGACCGCGAAGAACGCAAAATGTCGTTGGGTATCAAACAACTTAAAGAAGATCCATGGTTGAACATCGACGCTAAATATCCAGTAGCTAGCAAACACACCGCAAAAGTTCGTAACTTCACTAACTTTGGTGTATTTGTTGAATTGGAAGAAGGTGTTGACGGTCTAATCCACATCTCTGACCTTTCTTGGACCAAAAAAATCAAACATCCATCTGAATTTACTCAATTGGGTGCCGAAATCGAAATCCAAGTATTGGAAATCGACAAAGAAAACCGTCGCTTAAGCTTGGGTCACAAACAACTAGAAGAAAACCCATGGGACATTTACGAAACCATCTTCACCGTTGATTCTATCCACGAAGGTAAAATCGTTGAATTGATGGACAAAGGTGCTGTTGTAACATTAGAACACGGCATTGAAGGTTTCGCTACTCCTAAACACTTGGTAAAAGAAGACGGTAGCAACGCTGCTCAAGGCGAAACTCTTTCGTTCAAAGTTATCGAATTCAACAAAGAAGCTAAACGCATCATCCTTTCGCACAGCCGCGTATTCGAAGATGAACAAAAAGCTGCCGAAGTAGTTGCTGAACCTAAAAAAGCTAAAAAAGCCGCTAAAAAAGAAGAAGCTCCTGCTATCGAAAAAACCACACTAGGCGACCTAGAAGGTTTAGCAGCTCTTAAAGAAGAGTTAGCAAAAAACGAAGCTAAAAACAAATAATCTTAGCGCAAAAAATCGCTGAATATATTCAGCAACCCTATACCGAAAACAGTCTAACCAATTTGGTTAGGCTGTTTTTTTTTATTATCTTCGCTAGCAAATCAAACACTATGGACGAACTAACCTTACAGACTCCAACCAACACCACTTCGTATACAGACGACAACGTCATTACCCTAGAAGGTCTAGAGCACGTTCGCCTTCGCCCCGGTATGTACATTGGCAAATTAGGCGATGGTTCATCGGCCGACGATGGCATCTATGTACTTTTAAAAGAAGTAGTAGACAACTCTATCTACGAATTTAGGATGAAATGCGGACACGTCATTGACATCAGCATAAAAGAACGCACAGTATCGGTACGCGACTACGGCCGTGGTATTCCACAAGGCAAATTGGTCGATTGCGTTTCTATTATGAATACAGGTGCCAAATACGACACCAAATCGTTTCAAAAATCGGTGGGATTAAACGGGGTAGGTACCAAGGCTGTCAATGCCCTTTCGTCTAATTTTACTGCCATATCGTACCGCGATGGCATGGCTAAGCGTGCCGATTTTAAAGAAGGTAAATTGGTAAAAGAATACGATTTAGAACCCACTACCGAAAAAAACGGCACCTTTATTCAATTTACCCCCGATACCAGTCCTAACTTATTTGGCAACTACAATTACCGAGGCGACTACATCGAAACCATGTTGCGTAATTACAGTTACCTAAACCAAGGACTTGTATTAAATTACAACGGGCAAAAAATTGTTTCTAAAAACGGCTTATTCGACCTTTTAAACGAGAAATGCACAGGCGAGATCCTTTACCCCATTGTCCACTTAAAAGGCGAAGATATCGAAGTTGCTTTTACCCATAGCGACCAATACGGCGAAGAATACTATTCGTTTGTAAACGGACAGCACACCACTCAGGGTGGCACCCATCAAACCGCCCTAAAAGAGCACATTGCCCGTACCATTAAAGACTTTTTTGGCAAAAACTTTGAATTACAAGATATACGCGGAGGCATTGTAGCCACCATCTCTATCAACGTTATAGAGCCCACCTTCGAGAGTCAAACCAAAATCAAGTTAGGTTCTACCAACATGGCTCCCGACCACGATAAAGACGGCAATTCCTATCCCCTTTCGGGCACCAGTGTAAACAAATACGTTGGCGATTTTCTTAAAAAAGAACTCGACAATTATTTGCACAAAAACCCCGACATGACCGAGGTTTTGCTCAAAAAAATTCAAGATACCGAACGTGAACGCAAGGCCGTAGCCAGCGTTAGCAAACAAGAACGCGAGCGTGCTAAAAAAGTAAACATGCACAACCGCAAACTACGCGATTGCCGCATTCACTTTAACGACACCCGCGGCGACCGCCAATCAGAAAGTTGCATCTTTATTACCGAGGGCGATTCGGCTAGCGGTTCTATTACCAAAAGCCGCGATGTAAACACCCAAGCCGTATTCAGTTTACGCGGTAAACCCCTTAACTGTTTTGGCATGAACAAAGGCGAAACCTTCAAGAACGAAGAATTTAACCTTTTACAAGCCGCCTTAAACATCGAAAACGGCCTAGAAGATTTGCGCTACAACAAAGTAATTGTAGCTACCGATGCCGACGACGATGGCATGCACATTCGCCTGCTACTGATGAATTTCTTTTTACAATTCTACCCCGAACTGGTTAAAGCAGGACACGTTTACATCCTTCAAACCCCACTATTTAGGGTACGCGACAAAAAAGAAACCTTCTATTGTTACACCGACCAAGAACGCATCGATGCCATCAACAAGTTAGGAGCAAAAGCAGAAATCACCCGATTCAAAGGGTTAGGAGAAATATCGCCCGATGAGTTTAAGCACTTTATTGGCAAAGATATGCGACTAGACCAAGTACACCTACACAAAGAAGATGCACTAGCTAGCCTACTACGCTTTTACATGGGCGAAAACACACAAGACAGACAAAGTTTCATCATTCAAAACTTGCGCATAGAGCAAGACATAGAAGAAGAATTACTAGAAAACATGGCACAATAAAAGAACTAAAAAGCGGTTTTTAAGGATTTTATTTTGTTATCAGAAAAAAAAATTGTTCTTTTGCAGTTAGAAAATAATTAAACACTAAATAGTATGAAAAACATAGGTATCATTGTCGTTCTTTTGGGTGTGCTAGCACTAATCATTCCTTCGTTTATAGGTGCTCAATCAAACACCACACTAGCCATTGGTGCAATCGTTCTTTTAATCGGAGCTTTCTTGCACGTTTTTGTAACCAAAAAATCTATCGACAAAAACTAATCTTACCCTACAAGCTATAAAAAGTGGAGCCAATCGGTTCCACTTTTTTTATGCCACGCCCAAAACTCCTATCGCAAACAAAAAAAGAGGATGAGCCTTATGCCCACCCTCTTTTGCATTATCAATAGGTAAATTATAAACCTAGCGAAGCCTTCACTGCCAATACTTTTTCTTCGGCAGCAGCATTTACTGCTTCGTACTCATCGGCACTAGCCAAAGGCAATTTCACTTCAATATAGAACTTAATTTTAGGTTCTGTACCCGAAGGACGTACCGAAACTTTGGTTCCATCTTGGGTAAAGTATTGCAATACATTTGCAGTTTCTGGCATCTCCAATTCGGTGGTTTGACCAGCTAGCAAATCAATTTGACGCAAAGTACCATAATCTTTAATGATGGTAACAGGCGAACCAGCCAATTCTTTTGGAGGATTGCTACGGAAACGAGTCATCATTTCTTTGATTTCTTCAGCACCGCTTTTGCCTTTTTTCACTACAGAAATACCTTTTTCTTTAGAGAAACCAAACTTAACGTAAATTTCTTGAATCAAATCGTAAAGCGATTTACCATTGTCTTTAGCCCATGCAGCCACTTCTGCAATTAGCACGCAAGCCGAAACAGCATCTTTGTCGCGTACAAAGTCTTCTGCCAAGAAACCATAGCTTTCTTCGCCACCGCCAATGTATTGCATTTTGCCTTCGTTTTCGCGCATAACAGCAGCAATCCATTTAAAGCCAGTATAGCAATCAAAGTAAGGCACATTGAATTTGCGCGCAATCGACGCAATCATCTCGGTAGTAACAATGGTTTTTACAATGTACTCTTTGCCTTTTAGTTTGCCCAATTCCGACCAACGAGTAAGCAAGTAGTAAATAAACAACATAGCGGTTTGGTTACCATTTACCAAAATCCATTCGCCTTTGCTGTTTTTAATAGCAATACCCAAGCGGTCAGCATCAGGGTCAGAAGCCATTACCATATCAGCATCTACTTCTTTGGCTTTTTCTACCGCCATAGCCAAGGCAGCTGGTTCTTCTGGGTTAGGCGATACAACGGTTGGGAAATCACCCGTCAATACGTTTTGTTCTGGCACATCCACAATGTTTTCAAAACCATACATTTTTAATGCACGTGGAATCAAAGTAGCGCCTGTACCGTGAATAGGGGTATAAACAATCTTCATATCCTTGTTACGACGAATCGAATCGGGCGACAAGGTAAGTTTGCTAATTTTTTCCAAGAAAACGCTATCTACGTTTTCGCCAATAATTTCAATCAATTCAGGATTACCGGTAAATTTAACATCGTCTACCGATTTAATTTTGTTTACTTCCGATATAATATTGGTATCGTGTGGAGCAATTACTTGCGCGCCATCCGCCCAATATGCTTTGTAACCATTGTATTCTTTTGGGTTGTGCGATGCAGTTACCACAATACCACTTTGGCAGCCCAAATGACGAATAGCAAACGAAATTTCGGGAGTAGGACGCAAATCCTCAAACAAGTAAACTTTAATGCCATTAGCCGAGAAAATATTAGCGGCAGTTTCGGCAAACAAACGGCTGTTGTTACGGCAGTCGTGACCCACTACTACACTAATCGATTGTCCAGCAAATTCTTTTTTCAAGTAGTTGCTCAAACCTTGTGTAGCCGAGCCTACGGTATAAATATTCATGCGATTAGAACCAACGCCCATAATACCGCGCAAGCCACCGGTTCCAAATTCCAAATCTTTGTAAAAGGATTCTATCAACTCGGTGGTGTCTGCATTGTCCATCAAGGCTTTAACAGCAGCTTTGGTATCAGCATCGTAGTTACCGTCCAACCATAGTTGGGCTTTCTTTTTTACATCATCAAGCAAATTATTTTCCATATCTTTTATATCAATTATGTAAGAAACTTGTTAAATATTTGGCAAATGTACAGTTATTTTTTCAATCTTCCATTAACACCTCTATTTTTTTATAACATTCGTTATTATTTCCCAAAAATAACACGTAAATTTGCAACAATTGTAAAGAATTTGTCTAAAAATTACACCTAAATAACTATCCTATGAAACATCCATTACGTAGTGCACAAAGCACAGAAGGACGCCGCATGGCAGGAGCCAGAGCGCTTTGGGTTGCCAACGGCATGAAACGCGAACAAATAGGTAAACCCATTATAGCTATTGTTAACTCATTTACCCAATTTGTACCCGGGCACGTACACCTACACCAAATTGGCCAAGAAATAAAACAAGAAATAGAAAAGTTAGGTTGTTTTGCAGCCGAATTTAACACCATCGCCATCGACGATGGCATTGCCATGGGTCACGATGGCATGCTTTATTCATTGCCTAGCCGCGATATTATTGCCGATAGCGTTGAATACATGGTTAACGCCCACAAAGCCGATGCCATGATTTGCATCAGCAACTGCGATAAAATTACCCCCGGTATGCTTATGGCCTCGATGCGCCTTAACATCCCAACTATTTTTGTATCGGGTGGTCCTATGGAGGCAGGTAGCTGGAAAAATCGTCATGTAGACTTAATCGATGCCATGGTACAATCGGCCGATAGCACCGTAACAGACGATGATGTAGCCAGCCTAGAACGTTCGGCTTGCCCATCGTGCGGTTGCTGCTCGGGCATGTTTACCGCCAACTCTATGAACTGCCTTAACGAGGCGTTGGGCATGGCACTTCCTGGCAACGGTACCGTTTTGGCTACCCACCAGGTGCGCAAAGAATTGTTTATGCAAGCCGCCCAAAAAATTGTAGAAAATGCGTACAAATACTACCGCGATGGCGACGAAAGCGTACTTCCTCGTAGCATAGCTACCCGCGATGCCTTTTTAAATGCCATGACGCTCGATATTGCCATGGGCGGTTCTACCAATACCGTGCTTCACCTTTTGGCCATTGCCCAAGAAGCAGGTGCCAACTTTACCATGGACGACATCGATGCCCTATCGCGCAAAACCCCATGTTTGTGTAAAGTAGCCCCCAATACCCAAAAATACCACGTACAAGACGTTAACCGCGCTGGTGGTATTTTAGGCATCATGGAATGCCTAGCACAAGGAGGCCTTATCAATACCCAAGTAAAACGTGCCGATGGCTTAACCCTTCAAGAAGCCATCCAAAAATACAGCATTACGGGCACAACCATCAGCCCCGAAGCACAAAATCTATACACCGCAGCCCCTGCTAACCGCTTCAATTTGGTTTTGGGCTCACAAGACAGTCGTTTTGAAAGCCTCGATACCGACCGCGAGCAAGGTTGCATCCGCAATATTCAAAACGCCTACACCAAAGACGGTGGTTTGGCTGTATTAAAAGGTAACCTAGCCCTAGATGGTTGCGTAATCAAAACCGCAGGCGTAGACGAAAGCATTTGGCACTTTGAAGGCAAAGCCGTTGTCTTTACATCGCAAGAAGCCGCTTGCGAAGGCATCCTAGGAGGCAAAGTACAAGCCGGCGACGTGGTACTTATTACCCACGAAGGCCCTAAAGGAGGCCCTGGCATGCAAGAAATGCTTTACCCCACCTCTTACATCAAATCCATGCACCTAGGCAAACAATGCGCCCTTATTACCGACGGACGTTTCTCTGGTGGCACATCGGGTTTGAGCATCGGTCACGTATCGCCCGAGGCTGCCGCTGGTGGTAATATTGGCCTTATTCAAGACGGCGATATCATTGTTATCGATATCCCTAGCCGCAGCATTAACATTCAAGTAAGCGACGAAGAATTAGCTGCCCGCCGCGCAGCCGAAATGGCACGTGGCAAAGCTGCCTTTACTCCCAAAGACCGCAATCGAGTTATCTCTAAATCACTTAAAGCATACGCATCGTTAGTAAGTTCGGCCGACAAAGGAGCCATTCGTTTAATCGACTAAAACACACCTTATGAAACAAAACATAACAGGCGCACAAGCATTGATGGAATCCCTTCTTCACGAAGGCGTAGATACCATTTTTGGGTATCCTGGCGGGGCCATCATCCCCGTTTTCGATGCCATGTACGACTATGCCGATAAATTACACTACGTTTTAACCCGTCACGAACAAGGGGCAACCCATGCTGCACAAGGTTATGCACGCGTATCGGGTAAGGTAGGCGTATGCATCGTAACCAGTGGTCCTGGTGCAACCAATACCATTACTGGCATTGGCGACGCACTTATGGACAGTACTCCTATGGTAGTTATTACGGGCCAAGTAGGCAAATCGCTACTAGGCACTGATGCTTTTCAAGAAATCGACCTAGTGGGTATTACCCAACCCATTACCAAATGGAGCTATCAAATTCGCGACGAAAAAGAAATTCCATGGGCAGTAGCTCGTGCCTTCTACATCGCAAAAAGCGGCCGTCCTGGTCCTGTTGTACTCGACTTTGCCAAAAACGCACAAACGGCCAAATTCGATTACGAGCCCGCCACATGCAATTTTATTCGTAGTTACCTACCCAACCATCCCTTAGACCACGATGCTGTTAAGGCTGCCGCCCAACTCATCAACCAAGCCAAAAAACCATTGGCCTTAGTAGGGCACGGTGTTACCATTGGCCAAGCCGAAGAAGAACTAAAAACATTCCTAGACAAAGCCGATATTCCTGCCGCATGGACCTTGCTTGGCGAATCGGCCATGCCTACCTCTTACCGCCTAAACAAAGGCATGCTAGGCATGCACGGCAACATTGGCCCCAACATCAAAACCAACGAATGCGACTTACTTATTGCCATTGGCATGCGCTTTGACGACCGCATCACAGGCGACCTTAATGCCTACGCCAAACAAGCCAAAGTGATTCACTTTGACATAGACGTAGCCGAGATAGATAAAAACGTAAAAACCGACGTAGCCGTATTGGGCGATGTTAAGAATACCCTACCTGCGGTTACCGCACAACTAGAAAATAACACCCACACCGAGTGGATTGATTCGTTCAAACAGTACGAAGACCTAGAAATGGAAAAAGTAATTCGTCACGAACTTAATCCACCCACAGGCAGTCCTATTACCATGGGCGAAGTGGTACGCAAAGTATCGGATGCCACCCAACGCAAAGCCATTTTGGTTACCGACGTAGGTCAAAACCAAATGGAAGCCGTACGTTACTTCCAATTTGACGAAAAACGTAGCGTAGTTACCTCGGGCGGTGCTGGCACCATGGGATTCGGTATCCCTGCTGCCATTGGAGCTAAAATAGCCAAACCCGAACGCACCGTATGCCTATTCTGCGGCGACGGTGGTTTCCAAATGACCATGCAAGAGTTAGGCACCATTATCCAAGAAAAGATGGACGTTAAAATCATTTTGATGAACAACAACTACTTGGGCATGGTACGCCAATGGCAAGAATTATTCTTCCAAGAACGTTACTCTTCTACCCCTATGGTAAACCCTAGTTTTACCGCCATTGCACAAGCTTATGGCATTCCTACCCGCTTGGTTAACCAACGCGAAGAACTAGACGATGCCATTGCAGACATGATTAACAGCACCAATAGTTACCTATTGGTAGTAAACGTACAAGAAAAAAGTTTGGTATACCCCATGACACCCGCAGGCGGTGCCGTAACCACCATTCTATTAAACGAAAACAACAAATAAGGTACCTGTATGGAAGAAAAGACCATTTATACCATTACCATTTTTTCCGAAAACAACCCCGGTTTGTTGAACCAAATTACTACGGTATTTACCCGCCGACAAATCAACATCGAAACCCTTTCGGTATCTCCATCGGCCCTAAAAGGTATTCACAAGTTTACCATCACCGTACAAACCGACAAACCTACCATCGAAAAAGTAGTAAAACAAATTGACAAACGCGTAGACATTTTAAAAGCCTACTACAACTGCGACAGCGAATTGGTATACCAAGAAATTGCCCTTTACAAACTAGCAACCGACAAGGTACTTTCGCTAGGCGGCATAGAGCCTTTAATTCGCAAATACAATGCCCGCGTACTAGAAATCCTAGACAACTGCGTAGTGCTAGAAAAAACAGGCCTATACGAAGAAACCCAAGAAATGTTTAACGAGCTAGCTAGCAGCATTGGCGTATTGCAATTTATCCGTTCGGGTAGAGTGGCCATTACACGCGGTCGCATCGAACGTCTTAGCGACATGCTAGCCAGCATTGAAAAACGACGTCAAGAAGAACAACTATGATAGAGAATGCATACACACTTGATTACACGGTTTTAGCGCACGAGATTGATTTCACCAAGCACTTTAAACCCGTTAATCTATTTGCCTTACTACTAACATCAGCAGGCGTCGATAGCGAGCTAAAAGGCAGTGGTATAGACACCATGCACCAAGCAGGATGCACCTGGGTACTTTCGCGCGTTGCCATCGAAATTGTAAAACAACCCTATCAACTAGATAAATTTACCCTAGAAACATGGGTAGAAGGCAACAACAAACTTATCAATACCCGTAACTTTTTGGCCACCTATCCCAATGGCGAAGTAGCTGTTCGTGCATGTTCGTATTGGTCAATAATCGATATGAACAACCGCAAGGTAATGAGTTTAGAGAACAACCCATTTGTAGCAAAATTCCCCATCAACCCCACACCAGCAGGCATAGAAGCCCCCGCTCGCGTGGCCGATGTAAAAGAAGGCACTACAACCCCTTATACCATTAGCTACAACGATATTGACTACAACCAACACGCCAACAGCGTACGCTACTTACAATGGGTATTAGATACCTATTCATTGCAACAATTTATCGATAAAAAATTGCAACGAATCGACATCAATTACCAACACGAAGCTGCCTTTGGAACTAACGTCAACATCGTTAAACAAGAAAACGAAGATCAACACCTATTCGCTATCAAAAACCAAGAAGGACTTACACTTTGTAAGATAAAATTACTTTGGGCTAACAAAGACGAATAGAAAGTAGTGCAAACCAAAAAAAAATCCTAACTTTGCACCTCGATTCAACGATTCAACGATTCAACGATTCAACGATTCAACGATTCAACGATTCAACGATTCAACGATTCAACGATTCAACGCTGAAAAGCGAAGCTTTGAATACTAAACGACTAACATATAAAACAAACTTATGGCACAAATGAATTTTGGCGGCGTAATTGAAAACGTAGTTACCCGCGAAGAATTTCCATTGGAAAAAGCACGCGAAGTGCTTAAAAACGAAACCATCGCCGTTATTGGTTACGGTGTACAAGGCCCTGGCCAATCACTAAACCTACGCGACAACGGTTTTAACGTAATTGTAGGCCAACGTAAAGGTGGCAAAACTTGGGACAAAGCCGTTGCAGACGGTTGGATTCCTGGCGAAACCTTATTCGATATCGAAGAAGCTTGCCAACGTGGTACCATCATCCAATACTTACTATCTGACGCAGCTCAAATTGAAGTATGGCCTGTAGTAAAACGCAACCTAACCCCAGGTAAAACCTTGTATTTCTCTCACGGTTTTGCTATTACCTGGAACGACCGTACCGGTATTGTACCTCCAAAAGACGTAGACGTAGTATTGGTAGCACCTAAAGGTTCAGGTACTTCGCTTCGTAGAATGTTCTTGCAAGGACGTGGTTTGAACTCTTCTTACGCTATTTACCAAGACGCTTCTGGTCACGCATTCGACACCGTAGTAGCATTAGGTATTGGTGTAGGTTCAGGTTACTTGTTCGAAACTACCTTCTTAAAAGAAGCTACCTCCGACCTTACTGGCGAACGTGGTTCGTTGATGGGCGCTATTCAAGGCCTTTTATTGGCTCAATACGAAGTTTTGCGTGAAAATGGACACGAACCTTCAGAAGCATTCAACGAAACCGTAGAAGAGCTTACACAATCATTGATGCCTCTATTTGCAGAAAACGGTATGGACTGGATGTACGCTAACTGCTCTACCACTGCACAACGCGGTGCGCTAGACTGGATGGGACCTTTCCACGACGCTATCAAACCTGTTATGTACAAATTGTACGAAAGCGTTAAAAGCGGAAATGAAGCCCAAATTTCAATCGACGCTAACTCTAAGGCAGATTACCGCGACGGCCTAGAAAAAGAGCTACAAGCCCTACGAGAAAGCGAAATGTGGCAAGCTGGCGCAGTAGTACGTAAACTACGCCCCGAAAACAACTAATCTAACTCTTTTATACAAAAAATCCTGCAAGGTTCCTTGCAGGATTTTTTTTGCCTAGTGCGGTCCCTGAGCTTGTCGAAGGGCGGCGCCTCATCTTCCGACTTGGTTTCCGGTCGGGATTTACACATACAAAAACTACAAAATGTGAACTCGCTTCGCTCAAACAA
>ERZ808032.36-NODE-36-length-20573-cov-3.484192_pt1 | contig 20573 bp, 19 predicted proteins | sample MGYA00380187_ERZ808032 | MGnify/ENA primary metagenome ERZ808032 (study PRJEB31490, sample SAMN06133378) | cow dung metagenome | isolation source: M10 | host: cow | place: China: Chengdu | collected 2015-05 ...
CTAACCTACCATGGGCAAGAGGTAGAGCTGCACTATCTTGTTTTAACGAGATTGAAATGCGTTGCTCTCGTGAGTTCCTACTGCAATACACCAAGGCAATAGACGAGGTACTGCACGAAAATAAGATTGACATCTTCCGCATCAACCAGCTGAACGCAATGCTTAAGGACCGTTTGTCACTAACGGCAGATATTGACCTTTGCTACCGCCTTGCATCAATTGTTTATTTTGACAAAACCGAAAAACCAGAAGTGTGGGAGCCTGAATACGCAGAAAAGAAAATTGCACGTTGGAAAAAAGATATGGACGTGGAAAGTTTTTTTATGCAAAGGCCGTTGAAGGAATTGATGCCGTTCTTAACGAATGCCGTTGGAGATTTAAACGGGTATTCGATGCTGAACGAACAACTCAACGGCCTACACCAAGACTTGATGCGTTTAACTACCTCAATAAAATCCAACAAAACTACGACGAATGGGAAGAAGTAGTAACCGATAGTAAACGCGAGCGTCTGTGCCACTATACTACCATCGAGTTTTTCGCCAAATTGGAACGGGAGATAGAACGGATGGAGCGAGAACAGAAGCGCAACGAAGAACTAAAACGTAAATTTAAACATTAACATCTATGGCTGATAATAACATACTGATACGTGTAACAGGTGAAGCAGACCTATCGGAAGCACAGTTGCAGATTAAAGAGCTTTCTAATCGCTCTAAGGAGCTCGAAGCGCAAATGCTGAAGACTGCCCAAGCCGAAAAGGAAGACGCTGCATCTATTAAAGCGTTGGGACTGTCTGGCAAAGAATTGCAACAAGCACTTGCCAAGAATGCCGAGCATTACCGTGGATTGCGCAAGGAAATGCAAGACCAGGTCAGTGCTAACGAGAAGAACATTAAGTCGCTTAAGCAAATGGTTAACAGTACCAATGCCATGAATGGCGTAGGTACTAAACTAACACAGCAGATACGTGCCATCCGTGAACAGCTTATGCAAATGGAAATGGCGGGTGACACATCGTCGCAAGCATTTATTGACCTATCTGTGAGGGCGGCAGAACTGACCGACCAAATGGGCGACACCCAACAACAAATCAATATCCTTGCATCGGACACCAAGAACCTTGACGCTGCTATGAGTGTGGGTAGTGGTATCGCTGGTGCTTTCTCTGCGGCGACTTCTGCGGCTGCTCTATTGGGCGGAGAGAGCGAGGAACTACAAGAAGCGTTCTTAAAGGTGCAGGCTGCACTTGCCGTGCTGAATGGTGTGCAACAAGTTGCTAATGTACTTAACAAAGATAGTGCTGCCAACGTGGTGATTCGTGCTGCACTACAAAAACTACTCAACAAAGAAAAGACCAAAGAAGTAGCACTGACGGGCGCATCTACTGCGGCGACTGTTGCCGAAACTGCTGCCAAAGGTGCATCTGCTACTGCAACTACTGCGGCTACTGCTGCCACATGGTCGTTCAATGCTGCACTACTTGCCAATCCGGTAATGCTAATCGTGGCGGGTGTGGCTGCTTTGGTGGCTGGCCTTGCTTATCTGTTTAGTGCTATGAGTAAGAGTGCTGAGGAGCAACGCAATTTCAACGGCATTATGGAAGAAACCGAGAAACGCATTAAGAACATCGGAGATTCTTCGGACTACGCTGCCAAACTTGCCGAGGCAGAAGGCAAGAAATGGAAAGAGGTTGCCAAGATTCAAGAAAAAGGCATAGCGGACCAAGTTAATGCAGCTGCTCGTTCCTACAATAAAATGCTTGCTTTGAAAAAGGCTGCTGATGGTGACATTAGCGATGAGGAACAAGAGCACATGGATAAGATGCTCGAGATATACAAGTCTAAGAGCGAGGAACTAACCAAGTTTCGCCAAGATGTGCACGTGCGTGAGGTTGCCGAGCGTGTGAAAGCCAACAAGGAGAAGGAAGAAAAAGAGAAAGAAGCCGCCCAAAAACGCAGGGAAGAAATCAAAGAGGCAGAGGAACAACTGAAAGATACTCGTATTGCCTTAATGAAAGACTCTACCGCACAAGAGATAGCACAGATAGAACGAGACTTTCAAAAGAAAATATCTGCTATTACAGGCAATTCTAAGGCGGAAATTGCACTACGCAAGGCACTAACCGAGCAAATGAACAGAGAGATTGCCAAGGTGCAAGCTGATGCGAACAGAGATTTGGAAAAATTGCAGATTGAAAATAAACTTAAAACCATTGAGCTTAACGGTGGTTCTGACTTATACGAAGTAAAAAAGAAATCGCTTGAAGACCTTGCCGCGCTTGAAGTAAAAGCAATCAACGAGAGTGAAGATAATGCGAAGCTAAAGGCTGAAAAAATACGTGCCGTTGAGAACAAACTGCAAGAGGATTTAAAAGCTCTACAAAACAAGCATTCGGCTAATACCATAGCAAAGACCACCGCACAGGCAAATAATCGCATAGCGGCCGAAGAAAACGCAGCTATTGCCATCCTTAACAGTGAGAACGCAACCAATGAACAAATCAAGCAAGCTCGTGAAACATTGGCAGCGCACGACAAGAACTTACGCCAGGTAAGAATGGACGAGATAAACGCCCAATATAAAGCAGGCTTAATATCCGAACAAGAATTCCAAGACGCTAAACTTGACATCGAGCGCGAAGCTTTGGAAGAACAAGCGGAAATATTAGCAGAACAACGAGCACAGCAACAAGAATTGGCAATGACCATTTTGCAAGGTATTGGTGATTTGGCTAACGAGATTTTTGGTGCGATTCAAGACCATATACAAAGCGAATTGGAAGCGTTGGATGAAATGTACACCACCGATGCACAAGAAGCCCAAGAAGACGCCCAAAAGAAGTATATCAGCGAAAAGGAATTGGAAGACAAGAAACTTGCGCTGAAACGTAAAGCTGCTGCGGCAGAAAAAGCATCGGCAGTGTTTAGTATTGGTCTTAATACTGCTATGGCTATTATGCAAGCAATTGCGCAGTTTGGTCCTCCGCCATCGCCGATGGGTATTGCCGGTATTGCCATTGCGTCTGTTTTAGGTGCTACCCAATTGGCTATTGCACTTGCTAAGCCACTTCCTAAATACGCTAAAGGTCGTAAAGGTGGTGCAGGTGAGTACGCGCTGGTAGGGGAAAAAGGTCCGGAGCTTATGTACATACCACAAGGAGCGAGCATTGTACCTAACAACAAATTGCACGATCCAAGACAATGGACTAATTACGGATTGCCTTCAATTCCAAAGTACAGCGAGCCAACCATTAACGGTCCTGTTGATACGTCGATACTCCCAAGTGTGTTGGGCTATAAGATAGACTACGACAAGTTAGGTCGTGCCGTTGGTTCTAACCTTCCTAAGCAAAAGACTGTGACTGTTCACGTGGATAGTAGCGGTGTGGCCATTTCCGATGATGGCAATTATCACAAGATTATGAATAAAAAATATTGCGGAGCATGGAATTAAAACACTACTTACAAGATGGTGCCAATAGACTCGAGATAGGCGAGCCTATTGGCTTTGACAGTATGAAAACCACCATCAAGCGTGGCGAGTACCACGGCATGAGCGCACAGGTAACTGTTAGCTCGTTGGAATTCTACGGCGATGCTGCTCATTTTATCAAAGAACAGTACGATACAAACATCGACGCAGAAATCAAGTATATTGTTGCTGATGTAAGCGACAACGTTATTTACGAGGGTGTATTGGATATGTCCACTTTTAGCGAAAAGATATGTGAGTATTACTCTGTGTCGCTTAAGATTGGCGATGTGGGTGTTAAAACCATGTTCAATAACCGTACCACTACCGACGTGGACATATATAGCAACAAAACTATCGAAGGCAACACAATCAGCTCCATTTATAAGCATAGCGTTGATATTCCTAACAAGGCGATTGTATATACCAACCTAATGGAAGCAAAAGAAGATGTTGTGTGGACTTCTGAGACGTCGCAAACGGGAGAGTTTAAACTTGGAAAGGATAAATCGCATCATTGGATTAACATACCGGTGTGCGAGAAAAATACACTTAATGAGTTTGGATCTTGTAATTCACAGGCATACATTGCCAAAGAGATTATGGATACCACTCCATTTATAGATGACGCTATTGTGGGAGAATATTATACACCATTGTACGAAAGTGGAACAGATTTTGAGCTTAAATTCGGGGATGAGTCTGCTTACACGATGGATATAGATATAACGGTAGAAGTAGAAGCTTTGGATACGATTTTTGACAATTCTCCAATTTTAGGTTCTCCAGAAAAGTCGTTTGATATAAATCTTGTTTTGATGACAAACAAAGGCGTTATTTCTAAGCCATGGGAACGAGAGTACACGCCTGTTGGTTCACAACCAACAATAATTGCCAAAGGGGATAATGAAACTGTTGCATCTGGCATGCAGTCTTATTACTCAAAAGTAAGGATGACTAATGAGACTAAGAAGATAACAATAAGATTGAAAGAGACACTGCGTTCTATGCTTGCCAAAGAAGGCGCCGTTGGTAATGTTCTAATGTTCGGTATTGCGATAAGGAATAATAACTATTACGATGGTTGGGGCGAGGCTAATTGGGCTTTTAACAATGAAGTCGAAATGAAGGTTATAGTAAAGGCTGGCTCGTACATTCGTATGTCGCTAACGTCGCAATTTTCAGAGAAAGTTAAAACTAAATTCGTTCTTATTAACAGTGCTCTTAACCAAGTTATTCGCACCATTAGCAATAATCAGTTAAACCTTAAATCTTCGCTATTAGAACTTAACGCACCTAAATCAATTGCAGGACCTATGGCCCTATTAGGACTTGCCACCGGGTATGATATTCGCGGATTCTCCGACAAAGGCTTTAACATATCATTCAAAGATATGATAGAGGCGTTAGATGCATTAGGTTGCATCGGTTGGTCGTTTGAAGACGAGGAAGGGCAAACATTTGTGCGCGTTGAACGTTGGGATTATTTCTATAATAACGATATTATCCTGGAGATAGACGGACCTAATGAGATAACAACGCAATTAGACGTAGATAACGTCATTACCCAGCTTACCATTGGCTATAAGAAGTATTCAACCAACGAAGATATTAACTCTATTGATAACATACATAGCGAACGCGTGTATAACAGCCAAGTAAAAAGCGTAAGTAAAGAGGTGTCTAAATTGTGTACGTTTATCGCGGATAACTATGCCATAGAAGAAGCAAGAAGAAAGTCTATTGAAATGTCTTCTGATGAGTTTAAGTACGATGAAAATATATTTGTGTTTGAGTTGGAGCAACAATATCCTACAATACAAGGTGCTAATTATTTAGGCAAACCGACTTACACAATTAGAACAGGTGTTGAAAGTCCTAAGAATATTACAGACGTTTACACAACCTATAACGTGCGTATATCTCCAAGACGTATGGCAGAGAATTGGAGAGGTAGGATGTCACTATTTAACACGAATAAAAACATTCAATTTGTCTCTGGTAAGGTTAACTATAAAGCTGCTGCCAAGCCTACGCGTTACCATGGTTCTTATAAAGCTTACTATAAATATTACGAACACGACAAGAAGGATACACTTATTGCGGAAGACTCTGCTATGAGTTATGTTCAACCTATTATGCGTGCCGAGAAGGTGAAACTTAAGTATCCAACTACCAACGATCAGTACCAAACAATACTTGCTAATCCATACGGTTTGGTGCGCGTTAATGGTGAAGACTATTGGATTAAGGAAATGCACAGAGAGTTTACATCGGGCGAAACTGAATTTACTTTAATACCTAAAAATCAATAATAACTATGGAAAATCAATTTATTCAATTCACAAGGGTGGAAGGAGACTTAAGAGAACTTAAGCACCAATGCGAACTATCAATGCCGGTGTATTTTGGCGATGAGGGCATTGCCTTCTTTGTGCCAGAAACAACCGTTCAGCCATACTTCACTATGCACTTAACCAACATCGAGGGCGATATGATAGAGGGTAGCGAGGTAGGCGGACGTTTAACAGAATGGAGATACATTGCTGGAGTATTCGCCGAGACAAACTCTCCTTTTAGTGCTGCCAAAGCAAAAACACTTGTGGCACCCAATGAAGTGTTCCGCATCTGTATATTCGATAATGGCTGCCATTATTATTCTTCGCCACTTATTAGGTACGAATCTAAAGAGGGATTGTCGCTTATTAAGTATCGTTGCTTTGGTGGCTATAATAATGATTTTGGTTTACCTTGGAACGTTGTTAGCACACCAGTTAAGATGTGGCTGCCAATTGCCCTAACCAAACCAAATTATAAGCAAAAGGACAACGTATATGAGAAAATGAACGGCGAGAAGGTAGTGCTATTTTCGCAGATCACTAAAGAATATCAATGCGAAACCGACTATATTCCCGAAGAATGGCACAAAAGGCTACTTATTGCACTATGCTGCGATGAGGTATATATCAATGGCGAGCGACTAACCAAAACCGATGATTACGAAATGGATTGGGACAATGTACTCACGGCTGTAAACGGCATTAAATGTGCTAAGGCAGCGTGGAAGATGACCAGCAACGTTACACAAAGAAATAGTATTTAATAATCTAAATTCACGACAATATGAAACCAAACGAAGGACTATCACTAAGCAAGATTAGCGCCATGATTACATCTGGCAATTATGGCAATCGTAACCAATGTATCGAAATGGCAGAAAGAATACGCGTTCACGCAGACGGTCGTATGCCTAAAAATATAATCCTGGAGCGCCGACCTAACGAAAGCGAAGCGATTAAGGAGTACCGTTCTAAAATATATGAGCCTATTACTGAAACAACCATCGGGAAGGTGTTTACTTCACTGGAGAAGATTAGACGCTCTCCTGATTGGGATATTCGTTATAACACTACCAACATTCCTAAGACAATCACCGAGAGCGAAACACTGTCTAATTACTGCGAAATAAACTATCCTTTGCATTCGTCGCTGACCAATTGGGTGTTTAGTGTTCTGCTGCGTCGCTATTTAATCGATGCGAACGGCATCGTTGCTGTTATTCCGCAGTATGTACCAGAGAGCAATACTGAGTATGTGAAACCTGTTGCCGAATTTTTTGACAGCGACCAAGTAATAGACTATGCCGAAGGTGAGTATGTTGTGCTTCGTTCTCGTGACACAAGCACTTACACAACACACAACGGCACACGTGTTAATACTCAAGGTGCGATATACTATATAATCACTTGTGACGAGTTTATACGTTACGAACAAATCAACACCAAACAGCTATCTGCCGTAGCAGTTTATAGGCACAACATTGGCCGTTTGCCTGCGTTTAAGGCTGGTGGTTTATTCTTTGCTCGTAAGAATAACGACACTATTTACAAGTCTCGTATTGCGGCTATGGTGCCATCACTTGACGAGGCGGTGCGTGAGTATAGCGACCTACAAGCAGAGATATTGCAACACATCCACAGCGAAAAGTACGCATTTGCCAATGCTGAATGTCCAGATTGTAACGGCTCGGGTCGTGTATGGAAGAAAGACGAGAACGGCAACGATTTAGGACAAGAAGTGTGTAGTCGCTGTAATGGTAGTGGTAGCGTGCTTAACGTGTCACCATACGGCATGTTTACCATTACACCTGCTAAGTTTGGCGAGGCTGCTATACCAGCTCCGCCAATGGGATATGTGCAAAAGAGTACCGAGATTGCTAAATTCTCCGACGAACACGTGCGCCAACACAAATACGATGCTCTTGCTGCTATCAATATGGAGTTCCTTGCCGAGACTCCACTTGCTCAATCTGGCGTTGCTAAGCAATACGACAAAGACGAGCTTAACAACTTCGTTAATGCAGTCGCAGAAGACATCGTGCGCATTTTAGACAATATCTATTTTTATATAAATGAGTATCGCTACAAGATTATTGTGCCAAACGACGAGAAACGCCGTGCGATGCTTCCATCTATCAATGTTCCTGCTACATTTGACATTATTACAGCTTCAGCTATTTTGCAAAATGTGAAGGTCGGACGTGAAGCACAACTAAACCCTGCTATCATGCGTGAGCTTGAGGTGGAATATGCTAAGAAACAATTTAGTACAAACCAGGATGTCGCTAAGACTATGACTGCTATCTACGATTTAGATCCTCTTTATGGATTGTCTGAAGACACAAAAATGACAATGAAAGCAAATGGTGGCATTACAGCGGAAGACTACATCATTTCGTGCAATATCATTCAATTTGTGCGTCGTGCTATTCGTGAGAATAACGAGTTTTTGCGAAAATCCTACGAAGAACAAATGAACGTGATGCGTAAGTATGCCGAAGAAGTTTCTAAAAAGAACGATATTCAAATAACAATACCACAAGAAGGGGAATAATATGACTTACCACAATGTGCTATCTATTATCGATAACGAGTCGGAGCAATTCGACTCTGTTATCACCAAAACCGAGAAGGCGATGCTTTCGGCGGCTGTGAATGCCATTAAGAAACTTGATGTTGATGCTTCCGGGAATATCCGCACAACTACAGCCAACATTAAACTACTTGCCACTATCCGCACAAAGCTTGCAACAGTTGCAAGTAATAAAGAGTTTATGGGCGGTGTTAAGTCGGTTGCTAATGCTATGGATAAGCTATACAAAGCACAAGTTGAGTATTACAGCAAGGCATTTCCACAAAAAACATTGGGAGAGAACGCCAAGAAAAAGCACCAGGCACTGCAACAGATTGCCATTAGTAACGTTGCAAGTGGACTGTCTCAATCTGCATTGACCGCGTCGGTGGTAGAACCACTCAACAAGATGCTACTTCGTGCTGTGACATCTGGCGCTAAGTATGCGGACCTTATCGACGAATTCCATAAGCAACTGGAGAGCTCCGACGATAGTACATCAGCATTGGCCAAGTATGCCAAAACCTATGCCACTACTGCGATGACACAGCTTGCTGGAGAGAATAACCGCCTGTTCACCGATGACCTCGGTGCGGAGTGGTTTCAGTACGTAGGTTCAGTTATCGAGACTTCGCGTCAATTCTGTGAACTACTGACCGAAAAGGAATACATCCACAAGTCCGAAATAAAGGATATTTTGAACGGATATATAGAAATCGATGAAAAGGTCCATGAGTGCGAAATGAACCCAAAAACGGGGCTCCCAAAGGGTCTAATTGAAGGCACAACCGAACAGAACTTCCAGGTAAACGTTGGTGGTTGGAATTGTCGCCACCAGCTTATTCCTATCTCGGAACTTATGGTGCCGGAACACATCAGGGCGAAGTTTGATAATGGATTGCAAGAGAAACTTATTAAGCAAAGGGAAGATGAAGAAAAGAAAAAGAAGATAGATGAACTTCAAAAGCAATTAGAACAGTTTGAAGATTGGAAAGATATAGACTCCGAAGGCATACATACAGCAATAACTAATGGCGATATTCTTTCATTAGAGAAGTATCTTAATGATATTCGTGAAATAGAAAATGAATTAACGAAATTGGATTTACTTGCAAATCCTAAAGACTCTATAAAGGAATTTAAACTATCTGATTTAAAGACTGTAAATGCTGCTGTTGAAAAAACTTTATCTCGTTGGCGTTGGGATGAAGATATTGATTCTCTTAACTTCCTTAAAGCTAAACTTGAAAGGGAAATTTCGTTTGTAGAATCCAACAAAAAATATAAAACGTGGGAACTTGCACGTGACGCATACAAAAAGAGATTAGAGATAGTAAATTACAAAATAGAGAAAGCAAATCTATCAAATAGTATTGCAGACGCTATATACTTTGCTAAAAAATTAACAGATAACAATGCTAAAAATCTTCTTAACGAGTGGGAACAACTTAACAATACTAATGCTTCTATTCAAGAACTTAAAGATATTGCGCAAAAAATAGAGAATCTATATAGAGCAAATAATACAACTTCTATTGTTGATGATGTTGATAATTTCATAAATTCACCAATAGGCGTAAAATATAAATTACAAAAGTCAGATTTAAAAATAACAAGTAAAAATGTTGTAAAACTATCTAATCAAGGATATTTAGCGTTAAGTGAAAGTAATAAAACAACCCCTGATGAATACTCTTATTCACGACGTTATGTCCGAACACCAAATTCTTTTAGTTTAAACGGGAAGTTAGATGATGTTGGTGGAGATGGCCTTAATATGTCTACAAAAAATTACATCAACCCTAATGGTAGAGATATGTACGGTGTTAAAATGACTACTAAGGATATATTAGATATACAGAGGTTTGATAATGTTATAGCATCGAGGAAATTGCCGTTTGATATTGATATAGTAAGAGTCTTGGATGACAGTGGACTGGCCTCGCAATTTGGGGTGAAAAATTTGTATGGAAAAGATTTAGAGAGTGCTTTAAATAATCTAATAGGAAAGCCAGTTGTTGCGAATAGGTATTTATCTTTTTCAACTAATATAAATAAAAATGTATTTGCAAACCGTCCAGATCGTAATGTTATATGGCATACAATAGGCAAGAAGGGTACGCATTGTTATGTAGCGGAAAATCCAAGCGAAAGCGAAGTTGTTTTTGGTAGAGGAATGAATCTTACTCTTAAGAAGGTAAAATACGATGAAAATGCAGATAGATTTGAGATTTGGGCAGATGTAGAAGAATAGACGAGATAAGAAATATTTCTTATCTCGTAAAAATAGTTTTAGTTTCAATAAACTTAAATTCATCTGGTAGTTTGCCGTTTGCTGGATCTGCCCAAAATGGCACAGGAATAGAGTCAAATTTTATAACAAACTTATCAATAATAGTTGTCATTTCATTCGGAAGGTAATCTTTAAGCTTGTTTATGTATTCCTGTGGAATGCCAAAATAAGCACCGGCAAGCCCGCCTGTAATATTTGCGATTGTATCAGTATCCCCACCGATAGACACAGCATTTCTAATAGCATCTTCAAAGTCGGTTGCTTCAATAAAACAAGCAACCGCAGCAGGAAGTGTTCCTTGGCATGTAGTATCAAATGTGTTAGTTTTTTGTAACTCTGTAACAGTAGGTATGTTTAGGTTGATAAATCCTAATTGACGTATTATTTCGTTTTTATCCCCAGAGAGTGCGCCTTTTATGCCATGTATAAGGGCAGAGGCGCAATCTATTGCAATAATATTATTATGAGAACATGTGACTGCATTATAAATTTCTGATTCTATATCTTTAAATCTATGATTCCTTGCATAGCCTATTGGACTGATTCTCATAAGAGCACCATTACCATAACTGTTGTAAGGTACGGGGTTCGTTATCCATGATTTAAAGCGCCTTGAAAATCCTGCGTCGTGGTATTTTTGACACCAATAAATGAGACTGTCTTTATAAGACTTTTGATTAAGAATAGCATCAGCGATTGCTATCGTTTCTACTGTATCATCAGTGAAACGACAATCCTTTGTAAATAAATCAAAGTCTTTAGATCTGTGATTATTAAACTCAAAACGAGAACCTATGATGTCTCCAATAATTGCTCCAATCATAACTTAATCTCCTATAATTAAATTGTTAATCCTATTACAAAATACTCTTTTTTATGTTCTGCACCCCATTCGGCAAGACCTTCGCCTATCTTAATCAGTCTAATGGTGCGCTCCATGGTGCGTTTGGTGTAGCCGTATGAGAATTTAACTCTGTCAAATTCTCTATATGTTAGCACGCCATCTTTTATGTGTGCTTTGAGCATCTTAATATTTTGCTCATAGCGTTCTGCTGTCTCTTTGGCTATTTTGCCTCCAGATGCGGAGTAACGAAGTAACCGAACAATCCAATATGCGGACAATTCTCGGTACTCCTCAATCTTTCCGCTATGCTCAATTTCTTCGTACCATTCTGCTTTTAGTGGTAGGTGTAAGGTTGCCATGTTATTTTAGTTTGCCCATTACCTGTTGCGACAACATCAGTCGGCAATTACTCTGATATTAGATTACGATTCCTAAATGTGTGGAAAGTTTTAGAACGTTAAAACCAAAGTATAGTGTAGGAAATCGCAACAGATAGATGGTTATTTTAGTTTAAATTTGTATTCTATGATTTCGTCTTTCTTGTTCTTCTTTACATCGGTCAATTTAAGGCTCATTTCTTCTTGAAACAACACCTTCTCAAGCGCCCTCCTGTCATGTATTAACAAATCAAGCATTGCTTTGCCGTACATCTTGCGCTCCTTGGGTATTCTGCAAGGTATTGCGAAAGTATGTTTAGCATCGGGGTCAAAATTTGACGAGTACACCGCATCGAACAATGGAGTGAGCGATATTTCGTAATCATCCTTAAGCTTTAGGAGTATATCTCTTGCTCCGTCAAGGTAGATGCTTGTTGTATGTACGTTTCTTATTTCACTCATGGTATTGTTATCTTTGCGTCTATTGCCTTAAGTATTTTTTTTAGCGTGCTAACATTACAATCCATCCCACTTTCAATGAAGTGTAGATGCCTTTGTGTGACGCCCGACAATTTCGATACTCTGTACTGCGTAAGACCCTTTTCTTTGCGAATTTTGGCAATTTGTTCTCCTATGGTCTGCATATAGTATGTGTAATTTCTTGCAAATATAATAAAATACATTTTACTAACAAAATATTTTAGTTAAAATCTTATCAAAAAGATTTGATTATTAGTTAATTGGTTGTTATATTTGTATCGCAAACATAAAATTATTATCACAATGAACACAAAAGCTTACATCAAAGTTACTCCCAAGGGTGGCAAAAAATCATACGTTATGCCTGCCGGGAATGCGTCTTTTTACAAAGCGCAAGGTGCTACGGTAGAAGAACCTACCGAGGAAGAAGTGCTTAATGCCTTCCCAGAACTAAAGAAAAAACAACCTAAAACAGCAGCAGAAGTTTCTGATAAAGACGCTAAAATTGCTGAATTAGAGGCTGAAAATGCCGAATTACAAACTCGTATTGACGAGTTAGATAAAAAACTTGCCGATATGATTGCCGAAGCAGAAGAAGCTCTAAAAGAGAATGAAGAAGCTATTGAGGATGCAGAAGATGCTCCTAAAACAACGAAATCTAAAAAATAAACTACAAATCAATCTGATATGAAACTTGGAGATTTTCTCAACACTATGGCAAGCAAAACAGGCTTGCAAAACGATCCAACTTTTGTTGCATTTATTCAAGCAAACCCACAATTAGCTGGTATGGAATTAGACGACAAAGTCGCTGTTCCTATGAATACCGGTCTAATGTCGCTTGATGGTGCAAAAAACAACACTGACGTTAAGAAGCACTTTGATGCTTTAGTTCTTAATGCGATTGATGGCAAACTCAACCCACTTGCAGCGGAATACGGTGCAACTGCTGAGTTTGAGAGTGAGAAGTCAACTTACAAACGAATTGACATCTTGACTCAAAAGATTGCTGCGAAAATTGCAGAGATTAAAGGTTCATCTGCTGACGCGTCAAAAGATGCCGAAGTTAAGCGCTTAACAGGCGAGTTGCAAAAGATGCAACAACAACTCACTACACTTACCACTGATAAGGATAATGAGATAGCTAACATCAAAACTGCACATGCCAAGGAAATGCTTAGCACACTAATCGACATCAACCTATCCGGTAAATCATACGCAAACAAAGCCGTTGATGCTAAAACTAACCTTACCATCGCTAAAGCTATACTTGATGCCAAGTTAACCGAACATGGTGCTCTTGTTGTAAACGAGGGTGGTCAGCTTAAGCTTAAGAATGCTACTGCTCCAGAACTTGACTTCTTGGACGAAGGCAACAAACCAATGGACTTTGCGCAATTTACCGACAAAGTATTGGCGGACGCTAAACTGCTTGAGGTAAGCAATGGCGGTGGTGGTTCGCAACACCAAACTATTATCCAACAACCAGGCGTAGGTGCGGTTGATATGACTGCATTTAATGCCGCTTCTAATGCTGCTTTGTCTGGTATTGGCGGATAAACGAGTAAAAGTTATTTATAATTTAATTTTTTAGTGTATGGAAAGACTTACTTTAACTGGTATCGCTGGTGCGATCATCAAAAACATTACTGCAATTGCAGGTATCAATGACCCACAACTAAAAATCACTCCTGTGGGCTTCTTAAAAATGCTTGTTGAAAACAACGCATTAGTACAAGTAACTAACGAAGAAGACCTACAAAAAGGTCAAGCTCGTGACATCAAGGTTCGCTATATGCAACGTGGCTTGGAAAGTGAAGTATCAGACCGTGACGACTGCGACACTCCAATTACTCCAGAGTGGAAAGAATCTACTATTGGCGCTCCTCTTTACAGCAAAATCGGCATCATGATCACCGATGAGCAAATGCGTAAATACCAAGCAGTTGCTACCGAACCTACCTCTTTAGGTAACGTTAAAATCTCTCGTGCTCTTTATGAGACTATCCTTACCCACGTTGGTGCATTGTTAAACAACATCGACAAGAAACTTGTGGCTGCTCAAGCATCAAAATGGGGTAAAAATGCTGCTTATGACACCGATGCTGCACAAAGCATTGAATTAGGCACTAAAGCAGATATGGGCGACGGTGTAGTTAGATTATTACTTGATGCAGAAGCAAACGAAGTAGAAGGCGATTTGCTTGTTTGTGGTAACGGTCGTGTTCGTGCATTCGACCTTTACAACAAACTTAAATCTGGTGCAGATAGCAACGGCTTTGGTTCTCTTACTCTTAACGCATACAGCGACCCAAAAACCGCTACTCTATGGGGTAAAGACCACTTCGGTGTATTCGCTAAAGGTTGCGTAGGTTTTGTTGATATCAACAAAAACGTAGGCGAATATGCAGGCGAAAAAGGAAGCTCTATCTTCTTCCAAATCCCAATGCCTGTAATGATCAATGGCACCGTTCTTCCAATCAACTTCGATTGCCAATTGAAATACGAAGATTGCCCTCAATATGACGCACAAGGAAATAAAATAGCTGACCGTGGTTACAAACTTATCATTGGTAAGACTTACGGTCTGTTCAACCTACCAAACGACTGCTTCAAAGAAGGCGATCCTCTTGCTGGCGTTAACGGTTCATTCCACTATGTGGCTACCGAGCAAGACGAGACTTACAATGTTCGTAATGTAGAATAATAAAAATAGCTATGATTAGCTGTTTAACGGGGTTAATAGGATTTTCAGTGAATGTGTCGGGTACGGTTCCAAGTGGGCTGTACTGCGACGCACTTCCTGATATTTCGGAAAGTTATCTAACCAAGTTAGTGACCGACGAAACCGATGTCAATACTCTTTATGCTGAGATAGAAAAAAGGGCTATTCTTAAGTTTAGAACTTTGTTTATTCGTCAGTTGAATGAGACACACAAAGTGAATAACATAGACGCATGTACTTGTTGTCTGTGTGAAAATAAAGAGCTTCTTGCAACGGCATTGTGGTACTTAATAGGCAGCGAGATAATGTACACAAGAGCTAATAGTTCACGCCTTAATGCTTACACTACTATTGATAAAAAGAAAGTGAATGAAATGCGCGAGGAACTATACGCTGCATGTATTAAAGAATTAGAGATTGCTGTTAACAGCATCGATATTCATTCTTCTGCTTGTTTCACTTGTAAGGATAATATCAAAGAAAATGATGTTATTTCATTTCACGAACCAATAATTTAAGTATGTTACGCATAGAATCAAACCTGGATGTTGTCGTGTCTAAACTTGATACCAACATGAGCGAAATAGACATTGACAAGATGACACGTCTTCAAGCATCTTCGCTTATGGCGATGATACGCAAGCGTGTTCACGTTGACGGCAATGCTTCTGATGGTTCTCCAATAGGAAATTACTCTAAAGCATATAAGGAGAGAATCCGCCCTAAACATGGTCGTAAAGAAGGTTATAAGGTGGTACTATCTCTTGCTCGTGCTATGGAAAATGGTATGGTCCTATATCCTATTCCTAACGGAACAGGTATAGGTTATCTTACTAAAGAACTATTGCAACGTGCAAAGTGGCAAGAAAAGAGAGCTTGTTATGGTTCACGTTCTATTTGGTCTCCTACTGAGCAGGAGCGCGAAACTGTACTTAAAATCGGTCAAGATTACATCGACGAACATTTAAAACAGTAATATGGAAAACTTCATTGAAAAGGTTAATGCAGTACTGCAAGAGAAACTTGCATATTGCGAAACTCAAATACATGGCATCGCAGAGCCTTTGCTTATTAAAGAAACGGAAGAAGATATTGTAATGCCGGTTATTAACGTAAACGGTGAGTGTTATTCTGTCTTGCACGATGATAGTAAAACTATTACTTCGTATCATCGCTTGACATCTAAAGCGTATAATATTACTCCTAATGGGTTTGGTGATAGCAAGACCATACAAGAAGTTTACAATTTCAATTTAATTGTTGTTGGCTCGCGAGAAGAATTTGACCAATACGAAATGGAAACTATATGCGCACGAACTCTTATTGAGTGTGCCGATAAATATAATGTTGTTGTTATTGCTCAATCAACATTTGATGCGCAAAGTATCTTCCAAGCAGAGTATTCTGGCATGCGATATACTCTACCCCCAAATATATTTTGTTTCAAAATTAGTTACAAACTGACACGCACACAAAATCCGTGTCATAAATAATTTAAGGCTATGATTAAATACAAAACTTGTGCCGGAAATATCGGCGCTTTGATTCACACTTGTGATCCATGCGACACTCCAGAACTTGGCCGTGTTCGTTCTTTGGTTTTAATCAAAAAAGGAACTCAAATCTCTATTCCTTTCCAACTTGAAGAATGGCAAAATGCTATTGAATCTGGTCAAATTATCATCATTCCTAAAACCGTTGGTTCTTTCGACGGCGGCACTCCTAAAGTAGGAGACGGCTACGGCGATGAGCAAGAACGCAAGTTAGGTGATGACTACGTTCTTTCAGTTAAAGATCCTGGTTATGCCAAAAACAAAGACTTCTGGCAAACCGCTGAAGGTGAAACCTGGAACGTTGCATTCCGCACCGAAACCATGCTTCAATACGTTAAAGCAGATTGTAAGTTAACTGCCAAAGCTCCTATTGAAGAAGGCCTTGATACTCGCGTTGTTTGGAACATCGAAGTTAAATGGTTCTCAGCTGTTAAACCAGAAGTTTCAGAGTTTGAGCCAATCAAAGAAGTATTCAATTGCCACGAAGTTGTTAACGACGGTGGCGAAGGATAGTAATAAATCATGCCAGAGGGTTTTGTGCTCTCTGGCATTAAATATAACAACATGACACATTACCAAGGAGAAGACATAGAGTTTGCTATTACGCTTAAGAACATAGGCGCTAATGATATGAAAAGCTGGAATGATGCAAGCCGTATCGTTGTGTACTTCTACACTCACGCTTCGTACATTGCTAAATTTAGCAATAAAGTAGAGGCAGGATATCGCCAGCTGACTAAAGTTTCAGACACACAATTAACTGCTGTCATTCCATCAGCTGACACCAAAGTGTTTGAAGGTCCGCTTATCTGTGATGTGTACATTCACCCTAAAACGGGCGATGTGGAGCAAATACGTCGCGTTAGCACCGGCATTACAATAGAATACACACCAATCAAAGAGGAAACACGATGATCTACATAGAAATAACTTTCGGACCTATCAATGGCAATGCTATTACCATTGACGACAAACTTTCTCTTGTTTCGGGAAATGCTATTGCGAATAAGGTTGTTACTGAAGCCCTAAACGAGCTTAGCAGTAAACTATCGCAAGTGCCTCAAGAGGTTGTGTCTGTGGCTTCTTACGATGCTTTATTAGGCATTGCAGACCCTCGCGAGAGTGTTGTGTATATAACCGAAGACACTCAAGATATATGGGTATGGGACGGCGCTTCTTACGTTCAATCTACCGGTCGCATTATTGATGATACTATCTATGTGAACAATATCGACCAATTGCTTACTATGGCGCTCGAGTTGGATAAATATTACAATGTATTTGTTCCAACTTCCAGCCAATTAGCAGAACGATACACACTTGTTAAATCTACTAATGGCGTGAGTACGCTTGCCGGAAGATTGGGATATGCAATATCGTCTTGGGGAAACAATTGGTCCTGGTATAAATACTCATACGAAGGCCATACGCACACTACCAATGATGTTAAGGGTCTTAACGAGGCTATTATCGATGCAGTATCAGACAAGCAAGACAAAATATCAAATGAATTAACGACTACAAGTAAAACCATTGTAGGGGCGATAAATGAGGTAAATAAAAGTCGCATTATAGCGATTAACTATTACGATGCGATAGATTATGCTATGTGGCACAATCTAATCGGAGATATACAGATAACTGCTATTGATATGACTAATATTAAGGCAGCATTTATTTCTGATGGCGACACACTTGTAAGAAGTAATATCGTTCAAATGCTCGCTAATGGTAGCATATCTATTGCTAATGGGAAACCTATTACAATTGAAATAGAACGCTCGTACGAGGGTTTTGCGGCATTAACACTAAAATATAAATAATAATGGCTAAACAGTTTAAATGGAGAACAGCAGTGAGCGGTACCGAGGGTGTCACTCACGTGTTTATACATGAAAAGGGTAGCAATGAATTCGGCGACGGAACACGCGCCAATCCTTATCAGACCCTTGACTATTGGAATAAAAATAGTACACCTACAAGAGTAACCTGTATCGGTACATTTACTTGTCCGATGCTCAACGGAAACCATAACTGTACTATTGAAGGTGACTACTACGGTGCCGCTACATTTGATGGTAAAGGTATCTATTGTATCTATGGGTTTACACTACACAATTTCCGTGTAATCAATACCGGAATTGAGGGAATCGGTCACGGCTCTGTTTTCGGTGTTGGCCGTGCTCGCAACGCTCACCTCGTGGGCAATGTCTCCGACGTGTTCGGGGTGGCTTCCTCCTTCTGCTTTTTGGACTCGTGTCTGCTCTACATGGGTGTGATGGGTTCAACGCACACCAGCGCAAATCCAACAAGGGCGGTGTACTCTCGATGTAAAACTAATGAGGGTAGCTATCGCTTGTCGATAGCTCGAAATTTAGAATCTACATTCGTTAACAACGAGGATGTGGCGCTGTGGAGAAAAAGTTTGCACACAGCAAAACTAACAATGCAGTACTGCATTTATGGCAAACAAGTAATCGTTGTTAACGACAAAAATTTAGAATTCAAAAACTGCTTCTTTGCGTCTGACGTACAATGGTGGTGCTTCAAAGGTACTGAATACGATGCCGAGACTGACGTGCGTGTTGTGCCAGAAGGTGAAACATCCGAAGAACTGCAAGCATCGTTGATTGCCAAAATCAACGAAGTGTATGCTGGATGGGGAATAGACCCTGTTCTGCCAACATTTGTTGCTTGTCAATTCTCAAACAGCACATCGTACGACATTTTCGTCGATGTGGACCGACAAGTTTACAATTTGAAACGTGGGTGTGATGCTGTGACCAATGCGGGCACTTATTACGGCGCACTACCACCAGCAATCTATTGCCCTGTGCATTATAACTCTGCGGGTGTCGCGGAATCATGGGACGAGAGAAGCGCCAGCGGATGCTTGACCGTGATTGAAGATACAACCTTACAACGAGACCCAAAACCTGGCATTATTGCACTCGACGAAACATCAACCAATCCAACCGGTGAGATTCTATCGAAGATAATTACAATCAATCCGCAAGAATTCCAATTGAGCGGCATATATGCTTTTGCCAATTCAAAATTCAACGAGTACGCTTGCCAAATGAACAAAAACACAGTGTTCTCTGGCGTTGAGTACAAGGCGGGCGACGCTGTTCCTGTTGGCAGATACAAAGTGCGTGGAAGCATACTACTTACTCAATCAATCGATGGAGAAATTTTGCAAACTGAAATTGCCAATGGTGGTAATGCCATCGTGATTGGTACCGATGCGTCGTTTACCGACAACGGTATCGAATCCTTCCTTATGGAATATGGCGACCCAAACCACATGGAAGTACTGTATTGCCGTTGTCGCTCTACCATATATGCGAGGGTAGGAGTAGGTAATATTCTCTTACAAAATGTTACCTATTACAACGATAATGCTTTCCCAGTTGTGTACCATGGCAGAACTATTGCGCCTCGAGAGTCATTTGTTTGTGAATACTTTGGCGAGTCATTTGCTTGCGAGGACAATCCGAATGCAACCATTGCCATTATGTTTGACGACAGGCAAGGCATTGACGATGCAGAACGTTTGGTGCCAACATCGGAATTTATACCTGCGCAGCTGTGGGGTGAATACTTCGTTGATAAATCGGGTGGCGTTATGCAACACGACCCAGACGGAGTGCCTGTTTCATCTGGCAACTACCTGGCATGGCAATCAACTGCCAATGGTGGCTACATGGACCGTATGCACAAATCTATACTTAATCAGAAGTATGTACAATTGGCGATTTTCGTCACCAAGCACCCAACGGTATGATAGAATTATTAACATCTGTTGCAATTACATCAGTAGAAGTGTTCGTACCGAACTCAACCGACAACACGTTAGTTAGTGGGGTAGCATGCGTATCATCTGATTTATATAATCACTCTGGTGACAATCACA
>ERZ808032.37-NODE-37-length-20552-cov-3.508864_pt1 | contig 20552 bp, 22 predicted proteins | sample MGYA00380187_ERZ808032 | MGnify/ENA primary metagenome ERZ808032 (study PRJEB31490, sample SAMN06133378) | cow dung metagenome | isolation source: M10 | host: cow | place: China: Chengdu | collected 2015-05 ...
GTTAAGGAAATGAAGTTCGTTAAGGATATCGTTGTTGCAACTGCTGATGCTGAAATCGCAGCTGCAGGCGCTGACCTTAAATACGAAGTTGGAACAATGATGGAGATTCCAAGAGCTTGTCTTACTGCTGATGAAATCGCTAAAGAGGCTGAATTCTTCTGCTTCGGCACCAACGACCTTACCCAGATGACCTTCGGCTTCAGCCGTGATGATGCTGGTAAGTTCCTCTCAGCTTATTATGACACCAAGATTTACGAGAACGACCCGTTTGCAAAGCTTGACCAGACCGGCGTTGGTAAATTAATGGATATGGCTGTAACCCTCGGCAAGAAGGTTCGTCCCGAGATGCACTGCGGTATCTGCGGCGAGCACGGCGGCGACCCCGTTTCAGTTGAGTTCTGCCACAAGATTGGCCTCGACTATGTATCTTGCTCACCCTTCCGTGTTCCGATTGCACGCCTCGCTGCTGCCCAGGCTGCTATCAAGGAAATGAAGTAATCGGAAAAATCCGAGCATTTCAGTTCACTTTAAATCGGGAAAATGCCAGCGATTATCTCAAAGCATTCCGCCCGAATCAGCGAATTCATTTCTTTGATGATATAACCGTTGAAGTGTGGATTTAGCCAGTATTTATAAGCATTTAGCCCACTATCGAAGAAATTCGGTAGTGGGATTTTTGTATGTTCGCACATTTGTTATAGCTCAAATTTTCTGCTAAAATGCACCCATAAATAACCAAAGAAAGAGAGGTGCAAAAACACCAAAAAATCGGGATAGCTTTGAGAGTCGCTTTCAAAAACTATACCGATTACGTATAGTGAATTTATGAATAAGATAGCCGAGTTTATCAAAATGGAGCGTAAAGCCGCTAACCTAACCCAAGAACAGTTCGCAGAGATCTCAGGAATCGGTCTCCACGCCCTCCGTGACCTTGAACAAGGCAAGGACAACATTACACTACATAAAATCAATCAAGCCCTTGCAATGTTCGGTATGGAAGCCGTACCGGGCAGAAAGTGGGACGATTGAATTATTGTAAACGTGTATGAAATATGGTATAATCTAAAAAACAAGGCAAATCATTTTTTATTGAGGACAAAAAAGATGCAGAAAATCGAAACACTGGTTGATGAAATTCAAAAAGTTTTAGATACTTATAATGAAAATAAAAATATCAAACATCTTCTACAGTTGAAGAAAGTATTGTATCCAATAGATAACTTGATCACACTTGAAGTATCCTATGGTTTTGTGAAATGGCTTAGAAAAAACAACTTTATTTCCAACACCCAAGCGAATCAGATGATTGATTATTTGGACAATTCAAACGCTAATGCAAATGGATTTGATATCATTTACAATGAAGATGGCGGTATGCCTATCCTTGCGGAAGTAAAAGGAACAATTCCATATTTGTCTAATAAGTATGGCGCGCAGCAAAAAGATTCCATTAAAAAGGACTTGGAATATTTAACAGGAAAGAAAGTTAAACTCAAAAGTCAAAGCGTAGAAATTGAAAAATATTATAAATTTATGGTTATGCTAAAAAGTCAAGACGAAAACAAAGACGAAGCGGCTATGAATAATCTTTTGAAAACTTTTCACGATAAAGACAATATAATCGTTTTACAGAACGAACAACAAACCTTGAGTTATGATAAAGTTTATGTTGTTTTTATAGAGTTGGAAAACTGAAAAAACATTTTCAATGTGCGATTTTAAAATTCGTATAGTCGCAGTTTGTTTCTCCTTTTGCTAAACTTTAGGCATAAGGAGGTGCTGACTATGGCATGGTTTATAGAAGAATTTTATTACGGAAATATTGATCCGCAGGCACGAAGTACAAAGCAAAATAAGACGGTGCAAAAGGAAATGGCAGTCCTTACAAAGACCGAAGAACTGCTGACAAACGCTCTGACTGACGAGCCGAAGAAGTGGTTTTTATACTTCGCAAATGCGTGGAGTGTCGTCAATGGCGAATCAAATCTTGACAGCTTTATTATGGGTTTTCGCCTCGGAGCCAACTTCGCATACGATGCTTTTATTTCAACTGAAACACCGTTCGAGGACTTGTTAAAGGAATAAAATCAATTAAAAAAGCACAGCAGATAGAATAATAAATCTGTCCGCTGTGCTTCTTTTTTGCTCGGGCGAAAATATCTGTATCTTCTTAGCGAGCAGACTGTTTATACTCCAGCTTTCGTAAAACGGTACTCGTTAGGGACACCCTAATACCCGTCTGCAATTTTCAAAATCGCACATTCGCAAAAACAAACCTTTTTTGGTACAATCAAAGCATCAAAGGAGGTTTTGCTATATGAAAACATTATTCGAACAACACGGCGGCACGTACACAATGCAGGGCGACTACCGCTTACCCAACCTAACCGTAGAAGAAACAGACATCCGACCAATCGGTGTATGGGGGCAACGCCGCCTACACTACCTGAAGCACCACCGCAAAGTTTTGTACTATAACCTGCTCACTTCCGGCAAGCTCCATTCCCACCTCGCCGACATCGAAGAACAAGCACAAGACCTCTTTTCTCGGCTCGTAAAAGAATACGCCGAAAAAGAAGGCATCACCGAACAACTCAAAGCAACCGACCAAATGAAGTGGGTGCAGCGAATGAATAACATCCGTGAGCGTGTAATCGAAACTGTCTATTCCGACGTGGTGTTCGTATGAGAAAACAAAAATACTATCTACACTTAACCAACACCGAACACCACCTCATCCTTCAATGCTTGCTTGAGTACCGTAACAAGCTAATATCTCAATGCAAATACACCGATGGTGTCGATGAACTTATAATCAAATTTCCAAAAGCAAAATAGGCTATTTCCATATAGAAGATATCTTAAATCCTTTAATTTAGGGTTTAAGATGTCTTTCTTTTTCTAATACATATTTTACATTATGAGAAGTTCGCTGACGGTAGCGTGAAATGTATTGAGGATGAGATACCGTTCGAACTTCCCAAAGGATGGGAGTGGGACCGTTTAGGTAACATTTCCACAATTGCACGTGGAGGATCACCACGTCCTATAAAAGCATATATAACTAACGATGCTAATGGAGTTAATTGGATCAAAATTGGTGACACAGAAAAAGAAGGTAAATATATCTTTTCAACAAAAGAAAAAATAAAACCTGAGGGTGTATCAAAAAGCAGATTTGTAAAAAGCGGAGATTTTCTGTTAACCAATTCAATGAGTTTTGGGCGCCCATATATCCTAAAAACCGAAGGATGCATTCACGACGGTTGGCTTGTGATCGGTGATATAGAATTAGTATTCGATCAAGATTATTTATATTATGCTTTAAGCGCAAATTATATGTATCAGACAATGGCTATTATGGCCGGCGGATCAACTGTAGATAATCTTAACTCAGATTTGGTAAAATCATTGCTGTTTCCTATTCCACCTATTAACGAACAAAAATTAATTGCACATAAAATAAGTGATTTGCTTGATCTTGTGGAGTTAATAAAGAACAACGAAGAAATCATCGTTAGAGAGATTAATCTGCTGAAATCCAAAATTCTTGATCTCGCTATCCGAGGCAAATTAATCTCGCAGAACCCTGAAGATGAACCCGCATCGGTGCTGTTAGAACGCATAAGAGCAGAGAAAGAAGAACTAATAAAAGCAGGTAAAATCAAGCGGGATAAGAAGGAATCTGTCATCTTCAAAGGTGAGGATAACTCTTATTATGAGAAGATTGGAAAAGCGACTGTTTGTATTGACTCTGAAATACCCTTTGAATTGCCAAATGGATGGATATGGTGTAGAGGGTATTCGTGTTTCTCAGGTATGGAAACAAAGCGCCCTGACGGGGATTTTTTCAAATATATTGATATCGATTCTATTGATAATAAAGCTCACAAAGTGAAGCAACCTAAATGTTTGGCAACAAAAGATGCGCCAAGCAGAGCCAGTCGAGCCGTGCAAACCGGTAGCGTACTGTTTTCTTTTGTTAGACCATACTTAGAAAACATTGCGTATATCAATAAAGAAAACAAGGACTGTATCGCATCAACGGGATTCTATGTGTGTAACTCAAACGGCATACTATTCCCTCCATTTATGTACTTCCTAATGACATCTGAGTATGTTGTGCAAGGGCTGAACCAGTTTATGAAAGGCGACAATTCTCCATCAATAGGCAAAGACAACATTGAAAACTGGTTGTATCCCATACCACCTATCAACGAACAAAAGGTAATTTGTCAAAATTTAGAGCACCTATTCAATCTTATAAACACAGTAAAAAAGAGCCTCAGCTGAGGCTCTTTTCTACGTGTGAAATTAATGAGAATAATTCATTTATCTTTTTAACAATTCTATCTTGCTCTTCTCGAGACGGAACAGGAACTAGATAATCTGAAATAAAATCCTTTCCGATTCTTTTTTGGCCGACTGCGCCAGAAAAAGCATTGATACCACTGTTGATAAACGAATCGGTCTTTAGACACCAGAGCAAATATTCGGGATATACCATATTGTCAAATGTTCTAATAATATGGAGTTCCGTGGTTCCTGCACCAAAGCCATTACAAAGGTCTTTGAACACAACAGATTTTTTGTTTTCAAAACAAGGAGTGATTTTAGCAACACCAACATCATTTTCTGCAAAATGAGTAAATCCTGTTTTGACATCTTTCCAATTTTTTGTATCAAATGTGTGGGCGTTAGAATATCCATCTTGAATCAATGGCATAGGAACAAACGAAACCTCTGTATGATCTGCTAAAGAGTTTCTAGGATTAATTATGCTGATTGTTGATATTCTCGCCCAGTGCCAAGATGGTGGTATCTCAAAAGGTATTTGATCGTCGATACAGATGTTGGAATTGCCAATCTTCTCATAATAAGAGAAAGACACACTTTAAAAGTATAATATATTTGCGGCTTTTTGTCGTAAATATATTATACGGAGGTCTCTTTATGAAAGGACAAGCAACATTCGAGGAACATTTGAGGAAAGGAAATCTTTCTGAAAACACAATCACATCTTATCTGTGGACAGTGAATTATTATCACGAACATTACGATAAGATAAGCAAGGAAAATCTTCTTGCTTACAAGGGATTTCTTATGGAATTCTTTAAGCCTAAAACTGTAAATCTACGAATACAAGGTATTAATAAATATCTTGAATATCTTGGCAAAGAAAGGCTTCAGCTCAAAGCTGTGAAGGTTCAACAAAAGAATTTTCTTGAAAACGTGATCAGCAACGCTGATTATAATTTTTTGAAAAAACAGTTAAAAAAAGACGGTAATATGGAATGGTATTTTGTTGTGTGGTATCTTGCCGCAACAGGTGCTCGTGTGAGTGAGTTGATACAAATAAAGATCGAACACGTTGAACTCGGTTATTTTGATTTGTATTCCAAAGGCGGCAAATTACGGCGATTATACATACCAAAAAAACTTAAAAATGAAACTTTAGCGTGGCTGGAGGATACAGAGCATACCTCCGGTTATTTATTTCTAAACCGTTATGGCGAACGAATAACAACAAGAGGCGTATCTCAACAACTAAAGAACTATGCCGATAAATACGGTCTTGACAAAAAGGTGGTTTATCCGCACTCTTTTCGGCATCGTTATGCGAAAAATTTCCTTGAAAAGTTCAATGATATTGCATTACTCGCTGATCTGATGGGACACGAAAGCATCGAAACCACACGCATATATCTCCGCCGAACTGCAAGTGAACAACAGGAATTGGTGGATAAAATAGTTACTTGGTAAAACATAGCCGCCCTCGTTTTGAGGACGGCTAATTTTATGATATGGAGCTTGTTATTTCGTCAAGTTGTGCAAACACCACTTCAATCGCTTCAACAATACGTTTTTGCTCGGAAAGTGGCGGGAGCGGAACTGGCATTGCTGACAAAACATTTCCTGTTAAATGTTTTATTGTTACACCTGTGCTTATGTTTTTCAAAATCCCAAGTGATTCATATAGCATCATTACATATAAATAGAATCTATGCTCTAAATCCGCATAAAATCTAACACGGTGCAAAGCATTTTGATATAAAAAAGTGTCGTTTATTTCCCATATACAACAACGCCCAACATCACCGCCTTCACAAATTAACAAATCATTTCTTTTTATAGAATATTTATCAATTTCGTGTTCTTCAAATTTCATTTCATTTAGGTCTGATAAATCTATATATCCCCACTGAACATTCACGCTTCTTAAATACGGATGATATGAGCCAGTGTTTTTGGCCTTATCAAGCGTTTTTCCTAATTCAACACTTGCAACTGATGGCAGCGTAGTCCAGCACCAATTCTTTGGGATTTCAAAAGGAATCTCCGCATCAAATCTTTTTTTGTCGGCTGTTAAACGATAATAAGAGTTATCCTCACCTTTGAAGATGACTGATTCCTTCTTATCACGCTTGATCTTACCCTGCTTGATGAGTTCTTCTTTTTCCGCTCTGATGCGTTCAAGCAGGATAGAAGCAGGCTCATCATCGGGATCTTGAGGCACAAGCATACCACGAATTGCAAGGTCGAGGATTTTTGACTTTACTTGAGTTATGCTTGATTGTAAACCATCATACCCATCTTCAATTATTGCAGTTATTTTAAGAATATTTTTAACTGTTTCAATGATTTTTTTCTGCTCACTAATGGGGGGCAAAATACACAGATATGCATTAGCAGTGGAAATTGTAATAGTATCAACGGTGTTTCCATATGTTTTTGAATGAATCTGCTCTTGCAAGAGGGGTGAATCAATCATTATTCTTGCATACTCGGATTCTATCGCTTTATATCTGTTTTCAAAACAAAGCACACTCGCATCTTTGTAATAGAAGGTGTCATTTTCTTTTACAATGTAAACTTTGCCTATCGTTCCAACACCAGTTACCATTAGATCTCCAACTTGCGGCACACCATAAGCTTGTTTTAGCGCTTTATAATGTTCTAAAGAGATAAACAAATCGTTATCAACATATCCGTTGTTTGATAGTTTTACAATTTCTCTAGCACGATAAAAGGGAATTCCTTCCTTTTGCCATTCAGATTGGAGTACACGTTTTGCAGAACATACGTTGAATAAATCTTTGAGACGACACCAAGCCCAGCCATCCGGTAAGTCAAAGGGTATCTCATCCTCAATACATTTCACGCTACCGTCAGCGAACTTCTCATAATGTAAATTGTCATCACCAACAAAGATGATGGAATCGTCTTTAATATCCTTCGCTTTGAGCTTGCCTTCTTTTACCATTTGCTTCTTTTGCTCTCGGATTCGCTCAAGCAAAACAGAGGCAGGCTCGTCGGTTGGATCCTGCGGCACAAGTTTACCTCGTATGGCGAGGTCAAGCACCTTTTCTCTTAAAGCCTTTGTATCAATCATAAGTCAATGCCTCCGAGAATTTCCTGAAGCTTTGAAACGGCAGTACTGATAGCAGATGCTTTTTCTTGCATTTCGTCAAGAAGTTCGGTAATAGAACGTTCGTCCTTTTCAGTTAAGTCCATCCACTTAAAATCAAGCTTTAATTGGTCACGAGAATATACATCTTCTTCGCTGAATTTTCTCCATCTGCCGTTTGGATTTTCCTTGGAATAAGTTTCCTTTCTATCTTCCAAACGACCGGAACAATAGCAATTAACAAAATCATCAAGATCTGCACGAGTCATTGGCTTGGTAGCCATAGTGTGCTTTACACCCGTTCTGTAATCGTAAACCCAAATGTCTTTTGTTTTTGTGCCCTTTTCAAAGAAGAGGACGTTGGTTTTAACGCCATTGGCATAGAAAATACCGGTAGGAAGGCGAAGGATGGTATGTAGATTAAAGTCTGCTAATAATTTTTCACGCACTTTGGCTGTTGCATTTCCGTCGGTAAGAACATTATCAGGTAAAACAACAGCAACTCGACCACCGGTTTTTACAATAGACATAATGTGCTGTAAGAAATTAACCTGATTATCGGATGTTTTAATAAATTCAGGTCTTGCACTATCAACGGCTACGCTACCTTGCGGTCTTGTACCAAAAGGCGGATTTGCGAGAATAACGTCAAACATTCTTTCAGAAGTGTCTAACAAAGAGTCTTGACAGATAATGGGACTCTTTTCGGTACCTATATCGTGCAAATATAGGTTCATAGATGCAAGCGTAACAACAAGAGCAGTGTTGTCCGCACCGAATAGAGCGTTATTTTTAAGGAAGTTTTGCTTTGCGATTTCCTTACTTTGCGGCTTCATATGCTCAAAAGCGGCAAGAAGGAATCCGCCCGTACCACAAGCAGGATCGGCAACTGTTTCGGCGATTTTAGGATCAGTAACCTCTACCATAGCCTTGATAAGAGCACGAGGGGTGAAATACTGACCGGCGCCACTCTTTTTGTCCTGACCGTTCTTTTCAAGAATAGCTTCGTAAATAGCACCCTTGAAATCGCCCTCCATCATATACCAATTCTCATTGCCTACCATTTGTAAAACCTTGGCAAGATGAACCGGACTATTGATTTTATTTGAGGCTTTAGTAAAAATTGTGCCAATAAGTCCATCATCCTTAGAAAGATCTTTAAGGATTTCTTCGTATTTGTCAATTAAATCATCGCCATTTAATTCAACAAGGTCGCTCCATTTACAACCTTCAGGCAAAGAACTACCGAGACCTAGTTCCTCTTTTTCTGCATCCATTTTGAGAAAAAGAATGTAGGTGAGCTGAGTTATATAATCTGTGAAACCAACGCCAGCTGCAGCGAGGACATTTGCAATGTCCCATACCTTTTTAACCAATGTTGCTTCACTTTTTTGAATATCTGCCATAAGTTTATGCCGCCTTTAATATAAATTTTGAAAGTGTAATGATTTCTTGTGCAAGAGCAGGCGCACCGAAACTTTTCATTGCTCTGCGCCATAAATCAGTGTCAAAAGAGTTCAGTTGAGTTGTACTAATCGAGCCTTCTTCCACAATATAATCAGCAATTTGTTTCATTATTTCCTTCTGATCCTCTGTCAGCTCACGTTGCGCCTGTCCACAGTAAAGACTAAACCTTTGTGAATAGCCTTTAATCAGGCTGACAAGCTTGTCGCTTCTATGATAAGCATAACGTACAAGCTGAATAAGATGTGTCAAAGCTTTGATATTTTGCTTAATATCAAGATCTTCGACACTTCCAGCATCGTCGAGAATTTTATAGTTTTTCCAAATGTAATATGGCGTAAACTGTCCGTTTTCTGCAATCAGTTTATCTTGCAACTCCGTGAGCATTGAATAAGTGATAACGGTATCTTCAGAATTATAAATAATTCTGAGAGCTTCGATTTTATCTGCGTTGTCATTCAGATATTGTTCGAAGTTGGCTATAAAGCTTTTTGCAGTTTCTTTAGAGAAACCTTTATAAATAACTTCATCTTCTTTTTCGGGCGTTACGGCATAATAACCACGTTGAAGCTCAAGCAATTTCTTTCTTGCCGAAAGATTTCCCATTAAACAGAAAATCAGGCTTTTACGAGCTGTATTATCCTCTGAAATATCGGTATAAGGAGGCAATGCGTTTTGAGCAAGAGCTTGATTTATATTGTTTGCTAACTCTCTCGGAGAGAATCCGTAATCAGAAACAAACGCATTCAAATGTCTTTCAAAAAGAGGATGGAACTCATAGCGCTTTTGAATGGTAGAGCAATAATCACGCAACAAAGCAAGATTATCATCTGAAACTTCGCCGTGTGATAAGCGTTCAAGAAGCTGATCCAAGCGCAAAGGCTTAGGATTGCCTCCACCTTCGCCACCTTTTCCGGGTTGAGGTATAGATTTATCGGATTCAGTAACACCAACGGCATCAACGATATAGAAGCAATTTTTATTATCTGCATTAGGAGTAACTTCTCTAAGTTTATCTTCTCCTAAAGTTCTACATCCTCTGCCTTTCATCTGTGTGTATAGAACATCAGATTTGACATCGTTCATAAAAAGAACTACTTCAAGCGGCTTTACATCCGTGCCGGTCGCAACAAGAGTCACGGTAACTGCAATACGAAAATCTTTTTCAGTTCTCAAATCACGAATAAGGGCATTGGAGTCACCTGCTGAATAAGTGATTTTCTGAACAAAGTTTTCAGGAACTTCACCATTTGCGAATTTTTCCGCAAAAACCTTTTTCGCTGCTTCGACAATTTTAGTTGCGTGATTATCGTCCTTTGCGAAAATAAGAGTTTTAGGTATATACTGCCACTTTTCCTCTCTTTCGGGATAAAGGTCAGTATAAATTGCATCCATATAAGATTTTAGTACCGCTTCAATCTGATTAGGGTTAATTACGGAACGATCTAACTGATTTGGTGCATAATCAATGCGTTTTTGTGCTGTATAAGTATCAATGACTTCGCCGGCACGATTAGTATCCGTTACGGTTTCACCTTCTGCAATAGTTCCTCCGTGAACTGTTGCTTCTGTAATTATTCTGTAAACACGTGCAGGAACGTTAACACCATCCACAACGGAATCATCGTAAGTATATTTTGCTATTTCGTTATTGTTGAAATAAGCTTGTGCTTCGGGAATGGGGGTAGCCGTTAAGCCAAGAATTTTAGCGTCCTTGAAATAATCAAGAACCGCTTTCCATTTTCCATAGATTGAACGGTGACACTCATCGACAATGATAAACTGGAAATAATCGGGCGGTAATTTCAAATCACCGTCAAGGACAACAGCAGGTTCGTTTTTAACAACGTCCTTTAATCCGATGCTTTCATCCTCTTTATCTTCATCATCGTCTATAATGGCTTGTCCTGTGAGCACAGCAAACAATTTCTGAATAGTAGAAATGATAATGTCGCCTTGAATATCTTCAGGCTTTTTAAGACGATTGATCTGATAGAGCTCGTTCATCGGCTTTTGTTTTTCGGTACGATCAAACAAACTGAACTCTGTTTCGGTCTGACGAGCAAGATTGTTTCGGTCAACAAGAAAGAGAACACGTTTTGTAGGCGTATAATTCAAAAGGCGATACGAAGCAAGGCAAGCAAGATATGTTTTACCAGATCCGGTTGCAAGAATAGCAAGTGCTTTCTTTTTGCCAGCTTTTAACGATGCTTCAAGGTTCACTTCTGCATTATACTGACAGTCACGAAGTCCTTTTTTCTCTATTTTAGGCAATGCACCGTATTCTGATTTTTTACCGAGCATTTGAAGCATCTTCTTTGGAGAATGCATTTCGGGAAGTTCAACATATTCGCTATCCGGTTCAAGCATATTTTTGAAATATATTTTATTTCCGTTTGCAAGATAAACAAAAGGAATTTGTTTGGAAAACCACAAGCCTACCCAACTCTGAGGATTTTGCGAATACCATTCTGCTTGTTGCGCAACAACATCACCGAGAGAATTATCCTCGGCTTTGGCTTCTACAACAGCAATCGCCTTATCGTCAACAAAAAGGAGATAATCGCTTTCTTTATTACCTTGCATTAATGCCTCTTTAACCGCAGAAGCATTGAATGGAACATATTCATCACGAGCAACGATGTCCCATCCTGCATCGGATAATTGTTTATCTATTTTTATTCTTGCCTTTTCTTCAGGTAACATATGTTAGCCTCCTGTAAGCGTTTTGGTTCCAGATAATAAAAATTATCGGAAGTTTAGGGGTATATTTTTAGACTAAGGTCTTATATTATTTTCGTGTATAGTGATTATCTAACTTTGAAAGCATAGCCTCACTATAAAATACTTTTTTGCCGCTTTTCTTTTTGTCAGGATCAAGATATCTTATGTAGGCACACTTATCATCACCTTCATACAGACGTCTATTTGAGTGATAATCACCATTTAGTATGAAATTGCTATAACGATCTTTACATTTGGCAGTTAGTTCACCGTAATCCATAGGATACTTGGCTTTTAACTGTTCTTCGGTTAATGTGACTTTTATAGCATCTGCGTCTTTGGAAAGGGCAACCTTAATTGCATCCTTTGATGTAGATTTCGAAAATTTAACATCAATATTTAATGCTATACTGTATTCACCATCCACTGCAGAACTTTCTTCAAGTTCATCCACATACTTGAAGAAGTTCTTTTCCTCTGTGTTTAAGAGCAAAATATCCGATTCCTTTCGTGCTTGCACAAAGGACAACGGCATTAAATAGAAATTAAATTCTGATAAATCCTTATTAAACCATTTTTTGTATAAAGATACGTAATTTTTCAAGGATGCAGTTCCTATTTCCTGAATTCTAACATTGAATTTAAGCGAATAATTATAAAAATGTATAGCAGAATCACGAAGCTCAATTAGTGCCATTATATTATTAAAAACGATTTGATCCATTTCGCCTTTTTCAATAAGTTTCTTAGCTATAAAATCTATTGAATGCGTAAATGGGTTGCCGCTTCTAGTTAGTTTGACCTTCTTTTTCTTCGACTTACTTCCATCTTTGTTTATTATAGGTTCCATGACATAAAGCGAACGCATTTTATTGTGATTATCTTTAAGGTGCTTAGCCTTAAGAAGCAATTCCCAACTGTTAATTGCTAATATCGAAAACGTTTCACCACGATACAAAAAATCGGGTTTGTTATATACTTCGATTGCAGCAATCATTGCGGAGATGCTTTTATCTAGCAATTCGTTCGACTTTGATTTCATAAATTGGCTCCTTGTAAACTTAATTCTCGTTATACGCTCTGTCAATTAGCGGTTTGGCTTTTTCAAAATCTGCAGCATTTTGCAAGTGCAGCTCTACAGCACCACAACCCCAGTGACCAATATTTGTAACGTCTCGTGAAAATCCTGGTTCAAAAATTACGGAAGTTACGTCTATCGGTAGATTTAAGATCAGCTTTTTCTTTAGTGCAACTACTGTTACAATGTTACGGATTTTCTTGAAAGCGGCGTAAAGCTTCAAGTGGGTTTCGGAAACATCGTCACCAAGACTAAGTATGTAGTTTGTTAGATCCTGATATAAAGTTTTTACTGATTCATCAGCTGTCTTTAATTGCTCGTCGAATGTTTTATCAGTAGATTTTGTCTTAGTAGTTTGAGTGTCGGTATCAGGAATTGCTGTTGCAACATTTTCGTTGATATGTTCAAACATCAACAGATCACTGCCAAATTTCTTATATCTAATCAAACTGACGTTTCTATTCATTTGTTTAATAGCAGATTCATCGTACTTTGTGAAGTCGCCAGCAATACAAACAACACGAGGCATTGTCCAGTCAATCTTGTCTGCTTCTTTGAGTCCGAGTTTTTCAATTACTAAAACCTTAAAACTATCCTTATGATCTAAAAGCCAGTTAAGATAAAACAAACCTTGATTGATTACATTCTCTTTCATAGAACGTTTATATTCGAAGATGACCGGACAATGGTTTTCATCAATACCGATGCTATCCATTCGACCACCATCTGTTGTCTTGTATTCAGAAGCAAGAAAAGTTACACCGAAAAAGGTTTCCATATTATTTTCAATAACGGTCTGTAACTCTTTTTCAAGTGTTACGTTGCCGCTTTGGTATTCTTTTACCTTGCCGTTTATGTTAAAAAGTTTTATATCAGCCATTTTCTTTATCCTCCAACTCTAACTTTGCAAGTTTTGCTTTTAGAAAATCTATTTGAAACTGGATATTCGTAATAATAAGCATGTTATCTGCTTGATGAAGATCAATACTACCGAATTGTACTTGTTTGGCAATAGTCGCTGTTGCCAACTCGACATCTGTAAATTGTATTGACTTTATTTTTTCTATTGCATCGTTTCGGTCAAGAAACCCGGTTGTTTGAAACTGATAAACGATATTTTCACGCTCGGCAATATCTTTTGCAAGCGAAAGCTTATCGTGTTCTCTTTTTATTGGATTGCTCATATGTCCTCCAATCTTTTAGCTCTCATATTTGGCAAAATAGTTTATTTGTCATCCGTAATATTAGCTATGGAGCAGTATCTCCATAATGTCCATCACTTTATTATAAACCCTCAGCTTCCTTGCGTAATCGGAAAGGGCGACGAGGTTTTTCTGTGTATCGTTTGCGTAGGCGTTTACGGCCTTGCTGAACATTTCGTTATCTACCTTGCCACGATGTTTGAACATATCGCAAATGGTGCGCTCACGGTCGTAAATAGCAAAGGTAACACCGTTTTCGGTGATTGTTGTTTTGCCGAGCTCGTAGATATCGTCTTTGACGTAATAGACCTTCATCGGCACGGACGTATTAAGCCTGCGTGATGCACTTCGAGGCACGGTAACGGACCAAACTCTCGGCATAAAATCGCTGTAGCCATAACGGAACAAAGCCGACTCCATACTGATGATCGCTTCGGGAATGGTAGAAGCGATTACCTGCTCATCGGAGAGGATCAGCTCGTCTGCAAGTTGATAATAGCCTTGGCGAACACGCTGAATGAAGCCGTCAGAACACAGCTTATATATCTTCTCTTTTGGCACACCGGCAGATGTGAGAGCAGACAGCTTTGCAATTCCGCCGTTGGCACTGATTATGTTTTTTATAATATCTTTATGTTCCAATGTCCTACCTCCAATAAACGATAACACATTGTGTTTAATGTTTTCTTTTGTATTATACCACGACAACGTAAATAAAGCAATAAAAAATCGAAACAAAAATCAATTTGTGTTATCATTTTTTGAAAAATAATAAATTATTTGACGCTTATCGAAAGATAGGCGTTTTTTTATGCCAATTTTTCAAAACACCCTTGTAGATCGGGGGATCTCTGTGCGAATTAGTGAGAAATATTTTTGATTTTGGGTTTCCAAACACATTCTCCCATTCCAAATAGGTGAGAGGAATTTTTGAAAACAGACTTAAAAAATACCCCTCCCATTGCAAATAAGTGAGGAGATAAAAATTTTCTTTCAAAAAGGGTGTGCATTTGGGCTTTCCCAGTGGGAATTAGTAGAGGGGCTATAAAAAAATCAAGATCAGGGGGTGCATTTGATGTTTCTCTGTGGGAACAAGTGAAGGGCAAATAAATTTTGGCGATTTGGGTGTCCAAAACGGCACCCTTTGTCCAAATAAGTGAAGGAATAATTTTTTCTTCGAGTCGGGTGTGCAAAAGTGGTCTCTAAATTCCTAATTAGTGAGGGGGTGCAAATCGAGGGTGTAATTCCAAATAAGTGAAAGGAGGTGGTTGCAAAACCAAAAAGCAGTCGGAGGTCTTAAATATATAAATAAATATATAACTTACTCTCCGAAAAAGAATGAATTTTTAATCTATAGAAAGGAGTGAGCAAATGGCAAACAACAAGGTCTACAGCCGAGCAGAGATGCAAGAAACAGGCATTGTAACCTACGACTATGCTTTTATGGACAAACCCGGTGAATATATCGGAACGCTTGAAATGAAAGCAGAAGCAAGGGGCGGAATGCTTCGTCTTTTTCTTCGGTTGGTAGATGGAAGAAAGATCATAACGCCGGTGTTCTGGTGGCAGGGGTATTTAGGCTTCTACGAAATGAACAACGGCACAAGGCTCAGGCTTGTCTACGGACAGAGCAGCAAAGGCAGTACCTATTTAAAACAAATCGAAAAACTTTAGGAGGAAACAAAAATGTTTGAATACAAAATCATCAAGAAAATCGGAGTTGCGGGAGAAAATCGCAACGACACAAAGGAAATCAATATCATCAAATGGAGCGACAACGCACCGTGTATCGACGTGCGACGTTGGAGAAACGGCAAACCGCTGAAAGGAATTGCTTTTTACCCCGATGAGATTGATGAACTAATCAAGCTACTCAAAAAAGCGAAAAAGGAGGTCATATAAATGGCAAGAAAATCAGATTTTACTCTACCGCCCATACCCGTCGATGCTATTTTTTCAACGCAGGCAGAAAGAGACGATGCGCTCTTGGAGCGAGTACACAATATTCCACTTGAAGAACTGCATCCTTTTAAGGATCATCCCTTCAAAATTCAATCGGGAGAGGAAATGGATCGAATGATAGAAAGTATACGCAAGGTTGGGGCGATAACACCTGCACTTGCACGACCTCTTGAGGATGGCGGCTTTGAGCTGATATCGGGACACCGCAGACTTGCGGCGTGTCAAGTATTGGGACTTAAAACAATGCCCGTAATTGTTCGTGAAATGACAGATGATGAGGCGGTGATCGCAATGGTAGATGCAAACCTACAGAGAGAAACCATACTCCCAAGCGAAAAGGCATTTGCTTATCGAATGAAGTTAGAGGCAATAAAGCATCAAGGTAGGAGTACTTGTGGACAACTTGTCCACAAGTCGAGAGACGGTATATCCGAAGATGAAAGTGGAAGGCAAATTCAAAGATATATCCGCCTAACATACCTAACCCCCGAATTGCTCAACAAAGTAGACGAAGGCAAAATCGCTTTCAGTCCGGCGGTGGAAATCTCATTCTTGACAGAGGATGAGCAAAGAATTCTGCTCGATGCCATTGAACTAAATGACTGCACGCCATCCCACGCACAAAGCATTCGGCTCAAAAAATTATCGCAGGACTGTGTACTGACCAAAGATCAAATATACGAAATAATGTCGGAGGAAAAGCCGAACCAACAGGAGCATTTGCGATTCCGCAGAGAGGATTTTAACGGATATTTTCCAAAATCCTACACCGAACAGCAGATAAAGAAGGATATCCTGAAAGGCTTGGAGCTTTTGCACCGCCACCGACAGCGAAACCGTGATGCGAGATAAAAATCGCACATTTGTAAAGGAGGAGCACTATGATTACAATTATAAAGGATAAAAATCCCAACCATATTTTCGCCGCCTTAAAGCTTTGCGAACAGCTTTATCACGACGGCAAAATTCCGTTATATATGTTTCGGAATATGGTAAATCAGCACGCTGACGTGGTGGATGCCTCGAAATTTAACTTCACCATTCAGCAGGAAGGAGAAAAAGCCGGATGATGTATCGATATAACGAATTTGACGAACGAAGGGTGGTGATTTATGCGCGTGTTTCCACCGAGCACGAAGCGCAAATATCCGCACTCAGCAATCAGCTTGAGTGGTACCAGCAGTACCTCGACCACCACCCCGAATGGAACCTGATCGACCGCTATATTGACGAGGGAATCACGGGAACCTCGGCGGAGAAGCGACCGGGCTTTACGCAGATGATCGCCGATGCCAAGGCGCACAAGTTTGACCTTATCATTACCCGTGAGGTGTCCCGATTTGCCCGAAACACCGAGGAAACCCTGCACTTCACAAAAATGCTTCGCCGAATCGGTGTTGAGGTCTTCTTTATTAACGATAATATTAAAACCTTTGACGGTGACGGCGAATTGCGACTAACCATTATGGCAAGCCTTGCACAGGATGAAAGCCGTAAAACTTCCATCCGAGTGAAAAGTGGGCAGCAGATTTCAATGGAAAAAGGTGTATTCTACGGCAACGGCAATATCCTCGGCTATGAGCGAGTGGAGAAAATCGTGGAGGGCAACAAAAAGCAGGTGGATTTTCTTATCAATCCCGTACAAGCCGAAACGGTACGACGGATATTTGATATGTACCTTGAGGGGCACGGCTTGATGGCGATAAAAAATGAAATGGAGCGAACGGGACGCAGAACTGCTACGGGACTACCGAATTGGCATTGCACGGGAATCTCCCAAACGCTCAAGAACTCCTTTTACTGCGGTATCATTACCTACCACAAGGAATACACTCCCGACTTTTTGGTGCAGAAAAAGGTGAAAAACTACGGTGAAATGGCATTAACACAAGTGCAAGGCAGACACGAGCCGATTATAACCGTTGAAGAATACGAAAGGGTGCAAAAGATTATGAAAAGCAAAACGGGAAAACTCAAGAATCCAACAACAGGAAGGAAACTGACGGGCGTAACACCGCCAAAGACCGTATGGGGCAGACTGATGATCTGCTCCTGCGGCAGGAGGTTTAACCGTCGTAAATGGCGAACCAACGCTAACGGCGAAAAGTTCTTCGGATATCAATGCTACGGCACAACGCAGACAGGCACAATCAAAAGCCGCTTAAAGCGTGGACTACCAATTGACGGTATCTGTCAGTCACCGATGATTGCCGAGTGGAAGCTTCAGATGATGGCAAACTATATCTTCCGCCATTTCCTCACCAACAAGCAAAAGGTATTAGAAATTGCAAACTCCATACTTGAGGAGCATATCGGCGATACCGAGGTGCAAGTGCAAGATAACTCAAAGCTTATTGAGCAAAAGCAACGAGAGCTTGACAGAGCCAACACCAAACGCAGAAATCTTGTGGATTTGCTCAGCAATTGTGATATCTCCCGTGAGGACTATCAAGAGGCACGTGCCGAGGTGGATAAGCAGATAGATAAACTCAAGGCGGAGATCGAAGAACTGATACCGGTAGTTGAGTCAAACGAGGAGGCAGAAATCGACTACGAAAGCAAGATAACCGTTCTCCGCTATGCATTGGAGCAATACACAAATTTCGATACCGACGGCGATATTCCCGAAAGTGTCATTGAAGCCTTTGTAGAAAAAATCGAGGTTTCAAAGGACTGCTTCAGGTGGCATCTTCGTGGTGACTTCGGCGGCGACTCTCCCATTCCTATGAACGTGGAGGGTAACCGCAAGAAAGGGGCGACAATCTCGCCCCAGTACATAATTCCCCCTGCAAACTTTGGCGACTCAGGCTGCTATCAAAGAATCTAAGTAATTAGGTTTATAAAGCAAATTCTTATTTGTTAGTCAAATAAACTTAATTTTTAACAGAAGATTAAAAAGCCTCCACTTTCCGCAAAGAAAGTGGAGGCTTTACATATCTTTATACCAATAAAATATATAAGAAAAGGACACGACTCTAAAAAGAATGAATAAGAAACTATTAGAATCGTGCCCTATCTTAACGAAAGTTTGAAACAACTATACGGCTACATCAAAATATCCGTCATCCGGTTTGGCGGATGAGTTGTTTTCCTCTGAGGAAGAATTATCCTCCTCTGAACTGTTTTGCTCTTGGCCGGGTTTTGAAGAGCTTGGGGTGCTGCTACTTGTGGTTGTATCTTTGCTACTGGTAGTTTCAGCGGGTTTCTTGCTCTCCTCTATTTCTAATTTTGGAGTTGAGCTTTCCCATTTATCAATTATTTCATTGAGCTCAGATTCATCCGTTTCGGATGAATCTTCATCAGTTATCACTATCGGAATACTTGTTGTTTCGCTTGTATTACTTTCGGTGATTTTATCCTTATCCTTAGACTTACATCCGCCAAGGCTTAATACCAACAAAAGCATAGCAACAACTAGAACGATTTTATTCTTCATCTTCTTCTCCGTAGTTATAGTTTTCATCCCAATCTTCCGGAATTTCAACCTCAATATCACTAGTAGTGATTACATCATTTAAGCCGTATAAAATCTCTATTTCGGCTTTTTCAAACTTTTTCTTATTCATAACTATATACCTCTTACTATACTAGTTCAGATTTATACACCGCAGCTAATGCTTCTACAACTGTTTTGTATTCGGGTTCTGTCCAACTGATTTCATCCATAAGATTTTTTACATCTTCGCTAAAACTAGTTGGATCACAAAGAGCATATATAGCCTTTGCAACGTCAACACAGCTTCTTGAGCTTGTTCCGCCAACAATTTCATTTTCAACTACTATATTATCGCTATAAATATAATAAGTATTTGTTCCGTCATTCATCTTAACATAAGCTCTTGCCGAGAAAGCGGTATTCAACATACTAATAGAATTTTTAAGATAACAATAAACTTTATTATCATTTGCATCTATTTCTTTAATATTTTTTCCGTTGCTTGCGATAGTGATTTTATTGCCATTGGCTAATGTATACATATGCTTACCGTTTTGCAAATCATTTGTAAACTTCAAATCGCCATTATTTACAGCCTTGCTCGGCAACATTAAGAAGCCGATTTCTTCAACATTGGTTCTATCTTTAATCTCAGCCTCGAAACGGATATCGCCAGCAGCGTCCATTTTTATAGATGCACCATTAACATTTACCTTTTCTGCGAAAATGTTTTCGGTAACATTAACTTCCAAGCCGTTAGTAAGCAACTGTGTGCCAAAAGCATCAGAGGTTTTAGCATTTTCAATACCAAACCAAGCAGTTTCGGTATTTCCTGCCGAACCTTTAACTTTGAAAACGAGCTTTAGCCAATTATTTGCTGCTTTATCTCCTGCAACCTGCAAAAGAATAACCTTAGCAATTCCTTCGGTTGAAGTGTTTACTATTTTACCTTCTGTATCGCTTTGCTCAATACCATTAGCAGTTGCGAATTTCTTGCTTATTTCAACCCTATCAAGCTCAAACTTATCTTTATCATAGGTTACTTCGCAGGATAGGCCGCCAACTGAATCGGCAGTAGTTTCAGCAACATTGAGTGTTACCTCATACTCAGCTTTTACAATTGCCTGTGCCTCGCCCTTAAGGGATATGGTTACTTCATTTTCTGCAGCTGCTGTTATACACAAACAGCTTACTGCCAATATTATTGCCAAGATAATGCTTAGAGATTTTTTTAGTTTCATACCAAAAGCCTCCATACTCTTATATAATTTATCAAAT
>ERZ808032.38-NODE-38-length-20326-cov-3.096153_pt1 | contig 20326 bp, 14 predicted proteins | sample MGYA00380187_ERZ808032 | MGnify/ENA primary metagenome ERZ808032 (study PRJEB31490, sample SAMN06133378) | cow dung metagenome | isolation source: M10 | host: cow | place: China: Chengdu | collected 2015-05 ...
GAGGGTCTGGACAAGCTGAGGACTTTTTCGAAGCTCAATGTCCTGACTATGCCGAACAGTCTTTACTCCGCATCAATCAGGACGTCCATCCAGACCTTCTGTTCACAGACCGGCCTTCCTGTGGAGTTCCATACCGGAGTGACAGGGGACATAATCAGAAAGAATGAGGTGTATCTTCTGCTTAATTCCCAACATGATACAGGACTGCTTACTTTGGCACGTGTCGCAAAAGAACAGGGCCTGGTCATCGGCGAGGATATAAGTGTCATTTCTTATAACGACGCCCCCATAAATGAAATCATCCTGGACGGTCTTACGGCAGTCTCCACTGATTTCAGGCAGATGGGTGAGACTGCCGCCGATATGATCTTGACCAAGAACCTTTCAAAGGTCAAATGCGATTTCCGTCTTATCCGCAGAGGCACTTTCTAAGTCATCCGCCTGACGCGCGTTTCTTCATCAGCGGACAACAGGTCTTATATGGAACCGGAAGCACATCGGCTGTGCCGGAATACGATGCTGCGGCAGAGGCCATGACTTCCAGGAGTCTATGCCTCCCACTCCCTGTTGGGCAAGATCGAAGCATATCCAGGTCTTGCCGAGTGAACGCTGGTTCTCGAAAGCCTGAGCTTTGAGTTCCAGAGAGTGGACCTGATGGTCCGGGCGTCCGGTCGGAGTAGGGAAGTCGTAGATGTCTGACCAATATTTCTTCAGAGGGTAAGCCTTTATGTCAAGGGTTTCTGTGCTGAACGGCAGGGCCGATGCAGAGAACTTTTCCGATGCAGTGATTTCAAATCCATATCCTCTGTCGTCTGTGACCTTCCACCATTTCAGGCGTGTCTTTGTGCCGGACTCCTGAGGGCGTGCATAGTTGTAGTTATACTGGTCTTCAACCCTCTGCGTATAATGTCCCATGAGCGAAGAACTGTAGCGGTCGCAGTAATTCTCATCCGGCCCCAGACCATAGAAGTCGAGGTTGGAGAACTGTCCCGGCATGGCGAACTCCATACCGAATCGCGGAAGACATGGGGCTTCGGACAGCTTGCCACCATCCTCAAGATACTCCGCTCCTTCGATGCATCCGTCCGCATAGATGCTATAAATCATCTTCAATTCTGCAGCATCGCCTATAGGCTCATATGTCACAAATACTTTCTGACAGTCCTTTTCTTCCGTTACCATGAAGGATGCTGTCTTGAATTCAGCAGTTCTCCATAGCTCCTGAGCCTTGTCCATGTCCGGCCCAAGGTCGTTCTCTGTGATGCCTCTGGTAAAGTTCGGCATCAGAGGGGAGCTTATCAGTTCCTTTGTCCCGATTGTATAGCTTACGAGGGCTCCGCTCGCAGGGTCGAATGCGGCTTTCCAAGGCAAGCTTTTGCCTCCTTTCCTGACTTCGCCGCTGAATGTTCTCAGGCCGCCTTCTTCGCCATGCTCCGGTTTTCCGGAGCAGTTGTTCTTGTGTGAAATGGCAGCTTCGTTCAGGCAGATCTGGTCGTAGGCAAGTTCTGTCCCGGCCGGCATAAGACCATCAGCTCGTTTAAGGCTGTAACGCACTGTGAGGTATATGTCGTATGCAGAGAGTGAGTCCATGCCGCATCCTATGGCACTTGCAATGTCCCCGATATCGTACCCGAGCTCAAGATCCCCTGTCTTCTGTGGCCCTATTGCGATGGAAGGTACGCACCCTGACAGGACCGCTCTTCCGTCTGCTTCCACTGTCCAGTCCATCCGGAAGTCGGATAAGTCCTTGAAGAAATACTCGTTGAATACAGCAACTTTTCCGTTTAGTGCATTCACGGCCGAGGTATGTATTGGACGGCACTGGTATGCGAATTCGCGTGCGTGAGGTTGTGGAGTACGGTCGGCAGCGAACAGGCCGTTGCATGAAGTGGTCGCACGTGTGGGGTCGTACGTGTTGAAATCTCCTCCGTATGCGAACCAGTGGTCAGTCCCGTATTTCGATGCATCTACCTCCCAATATAGTCCCTGGTCCGCGAAGTCCCATACGAAGCCTCCCTGGAACTTCGGCCATGCACGCACCATGTCCCAGTATTCCTTGAATCCGCCGAGGGAGTTGCCCATGGCGTGGGCATACTCGCACTGGATAAGCGGGCGGGCAGGGTCGGTCTTCAGATACTCAAGACACTGCTCATGGCTGTAATACATCGGACAGAATACATCTGAGAATCCCTCACATAAGCCTTGTTCGAACTGATACTGAACGATGCGGGTGGAGTCCATGTCGTAAGCGAGGTCGTAGCATTTCTGCATAGTGGGACCATGTCCGGACTCGTTTCCGAGGCTCCATGCTATTATCGAAGGATGGTTGAAGTCCCTCTCGATCATCCTTTGCACACGCACTAAATGTGCTGCTTCATACGACGGGTTATTCGAAAGGCTCTCTTCCAGGAAGCCCATGCTGTGTGACTCGATGTTGGCTTCGGCCACCACATACAGGCCATATCTGTCGCAAAGGGAGTACCACTGAGGGTCATTCGGATAATGGGCGCAACGTACTGCGTTGATGTTGTGCTGCTTCATGCGGAGAATGTCCAGAAGCATCTCTTCTTCGCTCATCACCGGACCGTTCCATGTCCCCAGTTCGTGTCTGTTCACTCCTTTTATAAGCACCGGCTTGCCGTTTATGAGAAGTTGTCCTCCTGAGACGCAAACGTCCCTGAAACCGAAGTCCAGTGAGGTACTCTCAAGTGTTCCTTTCCTGTCGGAAACCGTCATGTCCAGCTTGTAGAGCCAAGGCGTCTCAGCGCTCCATAAAAGCGGTTGAGGTACTTCTATCCGGCACGATGCCTTTCCGTTTTTTGTCGGGATAGTTCCGGAAGCCACTGCTGTGCCGTCCGGTGAGGTTATCCTATATGTCGCGGAGGTCACTCCCTTGGTAACTTTTACAGAGATGGATGCCACGCCGTCAGCTGAACCGCTGATCCGTACGTCCTCCAGCCTCTTCTTCTCCCTTGCGGTCAAGAATACATCGCGTGCGATTCCGCTGAGTCTCCACATGTCCTGGTCTTCCAGATATGTGGCATCACACCAACGGAATATTTCCAATGCAATGGAGTTCTTTCCGGTATGTATGTATTTAGTAATGTCGAAGCATGCTTCCAGCTTGCTGTCCTCGCTATATCCAACCTCTTTGCCGTTTATCCACACACGTACATTTGATATCGCAGATCCTATATGCAGGAATACGTCCTTACCCTTCCAGGAGTCTGGGATATCAAATGACCTTCTGTACTGTCCCACATGATTGTGCTCTACAGGGGGATATGGGGGATTGTTCACATAGTTTCTTTCCCAAGCGTAGTTGCGGCTGGTATATACCGGGTCTCCGTACCCGTTCAGTTCCCATATGCCCGGAACCGGAATCTCATCCCATGAAGAATCATCATACCCGGTAACAAAGAAGTCTGAGGGACGTCCTTCAGCTGTTTCGTTGAAATTGAATTTCCAGATTCCTCCGAGTGTGATATCGCTGCACCTGTCCACGGTGAATGTGGTGTGCATAGACTCGCGGTTCTTTTCAAATACTTGGGGATCAAGCCAATCTGGGAGTTCTTCCGAGTGGATTGCAAATGAATTTGCTATGAGTACGATGAAGAAAAATAATCTGTATACCATGGTATAGTGAGGTTAGGTGTCGCAAATGTAGTGTTTCTATTGAATAATATCAAATAATGTTGTAATTTTGTTGGGTTAACCCAAGATTGACGCTATATGAGATTTCACATCAATCCGGATACGGATGTGCCGAAATATAAACAAGTGCTTTCAGAAATCGAGACACGGATTCTTGATGGTACTTTAAAGAAGGGAACTCATCTTCCTTCCATGACCGATATTGCAACTGATACCGGCATGTCAAAAGAAACGGTAAAACGTGCATTGGTGACCCTTCGTAACAAAGGCTATATCGCCAGTTGTCCCGGTAAAGGCTATTATGTCTCGCGTGATGCGGACGAGATTCCGAAGAAACTTAATATCCTGATGATACTTGGCCGCATGGATATTTTCAAGCAGTTGCTTGTGGACTCGTTTACCAATGCGCTTGTGGATGAGGCTGAGGTAAAGATTATCCTTCACAATGCCGATGTTGACCAGCTGGAACATTACCTTGACCAGTATCTAGATACGTATGATTATTATGTGGTCTCCCCACATTTCTCCATTGATGACCAGACCCAGATGAGGGTGGCGAAGCTGCTCGGCCGCGTGCCGAACCGTAAACTCCTTTTGCTTGACCACTGCAACCGTTTCATGTCCGGACAGTTCGGTGCGGTATATCAGGACTTCTTTACTGATGTCGAGAGGGGACTTGAAGAGGCTGTGGATGAGTTGAGGAATATCGGCTGCCTCAATGCGGTCGTCCTGCCGACTAGCCGTTACGGTAAATGGGTTCTCGAAGGAGTCGGATCCTTCTGTGCCAGAAATCATATTCCATTGCGTGTAATGGATTCATTCCCGCGTAATGTAAAGGCCGGTGAGGTCTTTCTTCTGCAGACAGGTCAGCTGAGCAACGAGCTTGCTAAGTTTGATGAGATCCTCAAGGAGAATAATTTGACGGTGGGAGTAGATGTCGGATTGATTGCATATAATGATGTTCCTTTGAATTCTGTTGTCCTGGGAGGTCTTACTACAATTTCTACTGATTTTGTGAAGATGGGAAAGCTTGCCGCGGAGATGATTTTAAGTAGGAAAATGACTAAGATCCATAACGAATTCAGGATGATTCGTCGTAATACTTTCTAAAAAAAATTTTGTGTTTTTATACAAAACCTTTACATTTGTCGCATAACCGTGGTATAGTTAGGTTAGGTGTCTATGAAAAAACGTGATATTCTGCATTTAATAAGTATCCTGGCGATAGCGGTCGTGATGTCATGTGCAGGAGTTGATGAGTCGAACCATCAGTCTACTGTAATTAATGTGGTAGCCGGATATCAGGAAAATGATCCGGATACGAAGACTCTGTTTGCAGATGGTGGTGCTGTCCTATGGACTGCGGGTGATGTGATAAAGGTCCTGGCAGATGATGTCTGTATGACTTCATCTGAATGTACCGACGATGCCATGAGTTACGATTTTACGGTAAACGGCTGGCCGGCTGATAAGGAACCGCTCTATGCTGTTTACTGTGGAGATTACAGTCCTCGCTACGATGACGGTCTATATCTGTGGCTGGATGATGCCCAGGAAGTCCGTTGTGAGAATAGTCTGCATGCCAATGTGGCTGTAGGAATCCTGACCAAGAATGATGACGGCGCATATAAGACACAGATGAAGAATGCGTGTGCTGTTCTCCGGTTCAGGTTTGCAAAATATGATGATATACGCTCGGTGGTAATAGACGACCTGAATGGGAATCCTCTCGCAGGTGAGTTCCGTGTGGATGCGAAAGAAAATCCGTTGGTGAATAAGGTATTGGATCCAAAGGAATCTGTTTCGATTTCAGGTGCATTTCAGAAAGGTAAATATTATTGCGCATGTATACTTCCTGGAGAGCATCTGTTTAGGATTACGCTTATACGTCAGAATGGCGAGAGGCTTCAGGCAAGTTTGAGTGAGCCGGCCAGGATTGAAAGAAATCAATATGTGCCTATCTACGACATTGACAACTTTGCAAAGACTGTTCTTGACGGCGTGGAAAATGAAGGTTTTAAGGAAAATACAAATTCCCTGCTGCTTGGAGAGTATATCGATTTCAGCCGTGTGGGATACCATTGGGGTGAGGAGGAACCGCTATACGTTCCGGTAGGAACTACTTTGGAACCTTCTTCAGGAGACAGGACTTCAGATATTCAGAATGCAATAGATAATACTTCTTCAGGCCATGCGGTGCTTCTGAAGGAAGGAACTTATAATGTAAGCGGACAACTCGTTATGAAGTCGGGTGTTGTGCTGCGTGGAGAGGGAGAGGGTAAGACTGTTATAGTGGCGACCGGCACTTCCAGATATGTAGACCCAGATGCTGATTCCAAGGAAGACCGTGTACTGATATCGATAGGTAATGTAATTAACTATAAGGATGTGGAAAATGACTGCATCTCTCCGTCCCGAATAATCACTGATGCCGCTGTGGGGCAGATGTATGTGGAAGTCGCGGATCCAAGTAACTTCAAGGCAGGAGACAAGGTTGTGGTGTGTCGCCCGGGTACGGATGCGTGGATATCGGCTTTGAAAATGGATGAAATCCCTCAGAATGACGCTGGCTCAGTGATACAATGGAATGAAAAAAACTATGATGAAAAATATACCATGTATTGGAGCCGCAGGGTAGTGAGAGTGTCGGGCAGCATGATATATCTTGATAATCCTTTAGTCATGGAACTTACCGATGATTATGGAGAAGAGAATCGTGGTATACTCTATAAAGAAAAAGGAAACGTTGCAAGAGTCAGTGAGTGTGGTATTGAAAATATGACTTTGCGCTCGGAGTATGCTTTCAAAGAATATGATATTTATGCCAATCATGTTGATGAGGACCATTGCTGGACAGCAATCCAGGTAAATGCTGCAGAGCATTGCTGGATCAGGAATGTGACTGCCCTGCATTTCGGATACTGCATGGTCAATCTCTGGTATGGAGCAAGGTATATAACAGTGTCTGACTGCTCGAGCAAGGATCCTGTGTCCGAGTTGAAGGGCTCCAGAAGATACGCTTTCCATAATTATAAGGGTGAGATGTGTCTTTTCACCGGGTGTACTGCGGATAAGGATCGTCACGGATGTGTCACAGGTGTGAGGACACCGGGCCCGAATGTCTACCATGACTGTCATATGACCAATTCATTTTCCGATATGGGTCCTCATCAGAAATGGGCTACGGGAATTTTGTATGACGGATGTACTACCGATGGACTTCTGGCTGTGCAGGACAGGGATAATTATGGAACCGGACAGGGATGGGCAGGTGTCAATTTCGTGTTATGGAACTGCGAAGCTGCCTCCATCGTGTGTCAGAGCCCTTGGGTGAGCGGCCACAACTGGTGTGTGGGATGTATAGGTGAAAAGTCGCCATCCAGTCGCGAATACGGCTTGTATGGACAGCGTCCTGACGGAATATGGAAATCTCATGGAACCAAGGTGTCTCCACAGTCCATGTATGAGTACCAGTTGCGACATAGAAGTCAGAATGGAATCATGCTTAAAAATAAGTTGCTTTAGGATATGAAAGTTTTTTTGCTGAATAGAGCAGCAACGTTGTTGCTGGCTGCTGTAGTTCTCATGTCGTGCTCAGAAAATGAGCAGAGGCTTGTCGAGAAGGGCTTTGAGCGTGCGGCCCAGCAGTATGAGCTTATGTACGAGGCTACCCCTTTGGGGATGTATCCCCGTACGGTGAACAACTCCGGCGAGACACGTCTTATCGGCGCTGAGCCTCTGAAATCAGGAGCCAACTGGACAAACGGTTTCTATCCTGGAGTTCTCTGGATGCTTTATGCACATACCGGTGATGTGCAGTGGAAGGCTAAGGCCGAGAAGGTGACCCGCGCACTCGAGGTGCAGAAGAACCAGATTTATCATCATGACATCGGTTTCATCATCATGGCTTCGTTTGGTAAGGCGTATGAATACTGTCCGTCCGAATATTATAAGAACGTTATAGTGCATGCTGCTGGTAGTCAGCTTTCCCGTTTCTCGGAGATTACAGGCACCACCAAGTCCTGGGATCAATGGACCTCACGTGGTGGTACTTACACTACATATTACCCTGTGATTATCGACAACCTGATGAATCTGGATCTATTGTTCAAGGCATACGAACTTACCGGTGACGAGAAATTTCTGAAGCCGGCTCTCAGTCATGCGGACAAGACTATGGCCAACCACATTCGTGAAGACGGTTCAGCGTACCATCTTGTAGCATATAATCCTGAGACAGGAGAGGTGGATGCACGCAAGACTTCTCAGGGATTTTCGGATTCTTCGGCCTGGTCACGAGGCCAGGCATGGGCTATCTACGGGTTCACCATGTGCTACAGATTTACAAAGAAGCCTGAGTATCTTGAGACGGCTATGAAGGCTGCCGATTTCTTCATCAACCACAAGAACCTTCCTGAGGATTCCATCCCTTACTGGGATTTCAATATCGGTGAGTTCACGGATTATGAGTGGGCATACGATCCGGAGCGCTTTGAAGAAGAGCCTCGTGATGCCTCTGCTGCAGCGGCTACTGCATCGGCCCTTCTTGAACTGAAGAACTATGTGGATGATCCTGCAAAGGCTCAGCAGTACCGCGATGCGGCCGTGAAGATGCTTTCGTCCCTCGCGAGTCCGGCATATATGGCAGAAAGGGGAGAGAATAACTATTATCTGCTTATGCACAGTGTGGCCTCTGTTCCTCATAATTCTTCTATTGACAAACCGGAGACATATGCGGATTATTATTTCCTTGAAGCTCTTCTGAAACTTAAAAACGACCTATAATGAAACTGGTTCATCTTTTTTTCGGCGACAAGCCTGATGTGAAGTGGCAGCTGGTATCCCAGATGGGTATCCGCTATGCTTTTGCGAAGCTTGCTCCCGAACTTACCGGCAAGAAGCCTATAACCGACTTTGAGACTCTCAAGGCTCAGAAGGAGCTTTTTGCAGAGCACGGATTTGATCTTATCGGTCTTGAAGGGGACCAGATAGACATGATGCGCATCAAACTAGGCCTTCCCGGACGAGAGGAGGACATAGAACAGTATAAGCAGATGCTGCGCAACATGGGCAAGCTTGGCATCACGACTCTTTGCTACAATTTCATGCCTACCGGCTGGTTCCGCACCTCAAAGGGACTTCCTGAGAGGGGTGGCGCTTTTGTGACCGGATTCAGCAAGGAGGACGGCGACAAGCTGCCTATGACAGAGTATGGCGAAGTGTCGGAGGAAAAGATGTGGGAAAACTATGAGTGGTTCATCTCGCAGGTGATGCCTGTGGCCGAGGAAGCCGGAGTGCGTATGGGACTTCATCCTGACGACCCGCCTGTAAGCCCTCTGCAGGGCATCGCCCGTATATTCACGAATCCTGATGCGATCCGCAGGGTTTTGAGCCTGAGTGACAGTCCATCGCATGGACTGACCTTCTGTCAGGGTACTTATGTGACCATGGGTGCTCCTGTGGCTGATGTGATCCGCGAGTGGAAGGACAGGATCTTCTTCGTGCATCAGAGGGATGTGGCCGGAGGAGCGGAGAATTTCCACGAGACATTCCACGACAACGGCCCGACAGATATGCCTGCAATGCTAAGAGTTTACAAAGAGGTCGGTTATGATGGTCCTCTCCGCTCTGACCATGTCCCTACGATGGCAGGCGAGGATAACAGCCAGCCGAGCTACGGCATCAGCGGCACCCTCTTCGGAGTGGGATACCTTAAAGGAATGATGGACGCAATAGGAATCGAATATTAATATGGAATTACATCTTCAGAATCTTGACTACGTCTCAGTGGCGGTCTATGTGGCCCTTATGGCTGTCATAGGTCTTTCATTCGGCTGGTTCATCAAGGACAGCGGAGCATATTTCAAAGGTGGCGGAACCATCCCTTGGGTTATGGCCACCATCACCAACTTCATGGGTCTTTTCTCGACCTTCGTTTTTGTTGCCTATGCTGGAATAGCATATGAATGGGGTGTTGTGTCGATTACTGTCTTTTGGGTGACTGTGCCGGCTTGCATCATAGGCGGTGTCTTCCTTGGCAAATTGTGGCGAAGGACCGGTTGCACGACCCCTATGGAGTATCTGGAGCAACGTTATAGCCTTCCGCTCCAGCAGGTGATGACATGGGTGAGTCTGGTGCTGAGAGTACTTGACAACATGGTCCGTCTTTATGCGATCGGTGTCTTTATCGCTGTGGTCACTCCTCTTTCTCTCGAATGGTCTATTGTAGTATCCGGAATCATTGTAACAGTTTTCAACCTTATCGGAGGCATATGGACCGTTACAATCATGAGTACTGTTCAGTTCATCATCCTTATTCTTGTGACAGTGGTGCTTCTTCCGCTTTCTATGTCTGAGGTTGGAGGCTTGGCTGGTATTTCAGAAAAGCTCCCGGATCATCTGAATTTCTTCAATGGACCTAAGGGAAATCTGTTCTGGCTTGGAGTCTATGCATTTATGACTCTTGTCAAATATAATGAGAATTGGACCTTTATCCAGAAATTCTATTGTGTCAAGGATGAGAACGCCGCAGTAAAGGTTGGCGTGGTGACAGGATTGCTTTTCCTGATCTTCACTCCTGTGTTCCTTCTTCCGGCGGTAGCTTCTCCTCTGATTGTTCCAGGTCTGGCGGACCCAGAGATGTCATATGTCTCAGTAGCCATTAAACTGCTGCCTGTGGGAATCATGGGTATTCTTTTTTCGTCGATGTTTGCGGCGACGATGTCTTCACTTAATGCCGAGTATAACGTAATGGCATCTGTTCTGACAAATGACATATACAAGAGACTTATAAACCGAACTGCTTCAGAAAAGAAACTTCTGTCTGTGGCGCGTATCTGCACAGCCCTTGTGGGAGTGGTGATGATCGGTGGCGCGATTCTTATCCGCAACTTCGGCGGTGCCTTCGAGGCCAACAAGCTCTTCTCCAGCATCCTTGCGATTCCTCTCGGTATTCCGCTCCTTATGGGAATCATTGTGCGTAAGCCGGACAGCACAGCGTCCATCGCTACAATCTTCACCGGTGTGGTTTCCGGTGTCGTGCTGAACCTGATTCCATCAGTTTCGTGGGAGGTGGCTACTCTTGTTGAATCGGCGCTCTGCTTCATCGTATATTTCATCCCTTCATGGAAAAAACGTACTCCAGAGAAGAATGCCGAGGTGGAGAGTTTCTTCAGGCTTATCCACACCCCTATCGCAGAGGCTGATAAACCGAAGATTTCTCCGGAATATATCCGTGCACTTGTGTGGCTGTTCGTGTTCTCGCTTGTGACAGCCGGTATTCTGTTCGTGGCGATGAGTATTCCTACGATTACCACCGATGGTGGATTCTACAGCTGTCTTGCCGGTGTGGCCTGTCTGATCGGAGCATTGGCACTGGCAGTCATATATATAAAGAGAAAGAACTAATATCAAAATATAAGAAGAATGTCAAAGAAAAGTATGATGAAGCTCGATGCTCTCACAGAGATGCTCGACAAGATCGACATGACTCCTTTCCCAATCTCGGACAAGGAACTTTGCGACCGTTATGAGGCACTTTACACAGGTGCGATCAATGATGTACTTAGGGAGAAACTCCTGATGGATCAGGCTCTTCCGATCAATATCATGCCTTTGGAGAACCAGATGTGCAAGGCAGGTATCGCATATACCATCCGTTCGAATCCGGATCCTACCGTAGGAGGCGAGATGGACATCAGAGCGCGTATGCTTGACGATATGCCGGCAGAGTGCTGTGTCGTGTGGGATGCAGGTGATGAGGTGGAAGCTTCGCACTGGGGTGAGATCATGACCGCTTCGGCTATTGCACGCCATTCCCGCATGGCTGTAGTGAACGGAGGTATCCGCGACACAAGACAGGTACTTGCTCAGAAATTCCCGGTCTTCTACCGCTACCGCACTTCAAACGGTTCGCTCGGAAGAACAAAGATCACAGGTTACAATATTCCTATCCGCATCGGCAAGGTGTATATCAAGCCGGGTGATGTAATGTTTGGCGATATAGACGGAGTTGTGGTTATCCCACGTGCCATCGCTTATGAGGTGCTTCTCCGTGCGGAGGAGATCAACCGCAACGAGCGCGAGATGAAGAAGTGGGTTCACGAGGGTTTCTCGGCAGTTGAAATGGTAAACAACGGCGGATATTTTTGATGAAAGTAGATTTTATAAATAGCGACTTCCTGCTCGAAACCCCTCTCGCACGCACTCTTTACCATGAGTACGTGGAGGGGCTTCCGATAGCGGATTATCACAATCACCTTGTGCCTGCAGAGCTTGCCTCAGACCGTCGTTTCTCAGACATAGGACAGCTCTGGGTGGCTTCAGACCCATACAAGCACAGGGCTATGCGTCTTCATGGAGAGAATGAGGCTGTGATTTCCGGTCCGGCTTCCACCCGTGAGAAGTTCGACGCATGGGCAAGGACTCTTCCTCACACCCTTGGCAATCCGCTCTTCCATTGGTCTGCAATGGAGATGAAGAATGTCTTCGGCCTGGACGAGATGCCTGATCCGTCATGTGCAGACAAGGTATGGGATGCCTGCAACGAGCGTCTTAAGGAAGATTCATTCTCGACAATGGGCATCCTGCGCGGCTTTGGGGTGAAGGTTCTCAGTACCTCAGATGATCTGCTGGACGATGTTACCGTACATTCTTCCGTAAGGGGAGACATCAAGGTGACGCCTTCGTTGAGGGCTGATTCTGTGCTTGGATTTGCTCCTGCATGGCTTGAAAGGCTCGGTTCGCCTAAGACCTTGGAGGAATATCTTGCAGCTGTGGATGCAAGACTCGATGTTTTCTCAGAGAACGGCTGCCGTGTGGCCGATCATGCTCTTGATGACGGCTGGAGATTTGTGCTGACGGATTTTGAGACTGCTGCAAAGCTCTATGCTGCAGCTGAGTTTGCTGATGTAAGGCTTAAGTCATTTGTGCTTGGCCATCTGGCAAGCGAGTATTCACGCCGTGGTTGGGCGATGCTCCTTCATATTGGTGCACAGCGTTTCACCAGTTCGCGTCTGCGTTCTCTTGCAGGACCAGCCGGCGGATATGCTTCGATAGGAAATACATGCGACGTAAAGAGCCTTTGCGCGTTCCTGGATTCGCAGGATGTGAAGGGTGAACTTCCTAAGACAGGACTGTTTACCTTGAATCCTGCAGACAATGCCGCTCTGGCAGTGCTTACAGGATCCTATTCGCAGGATGGGGTTGTGGGCAAGGTGCAGTTCGGTCCTGCATGGTGGTACAACGACCACTTCTACGGCATGACCGACCAGCTGGAGAATCTTGCAGCATACTCGCTGATGCCGCAGTTCATAGGAATGACCACCGACAGCCGCAATGTGCTTTCGTTTTCGCGTCATGACTATTTCCGCCGCATCCTCTGCAACTGGCTAGCAGACAAGACCCTCCGCGGCCAGTTCCCCGCAGACGAGGCCTACCTCGGCCACATCGCCGCAGATATATCATATAACAATGCATTGAAATATTTTTATGAATAAACAGAATATTGTAGTGACCGGAGCAGGCGGAACACTCTGCTCGGTGATAGCAGTGGACTTTGCAAAGCAGGGCCACAATGTAGTCCTCGTGGGACGATCTCTGGACAAGCTCCAGAAAGTAGAAGAGGAAATCAGGTCTTTCGGAGGTAGTTGCGTGTGCATAACCGCAGATGTGAAGGATGAAGCAAGAATGATGCAGGTGCGCGAGGAGGTTCACAAGGTCTATGGCCCCGTGACCATTCTCATCAACGGTGCAGGTGGAAACCAGCCTGACGCAGTGACCACCATCAACGAGTTCGATCCTAAGGAACTCACCGATGACCGCGAGGGCCTGCGCGGATTCTTCAACCTTGACATGAAGAAGTTCCTTGATGTGATAGAGATCAACACTCTCGGTACTGTGATTCCTTCACGTGTGTTCGCCCTCGATATGATCGAGCAGGGTCATGGCAACATCATCAACTTCGCGTCAATGAATACTTATCGTCCTCTTTCGCGTGTGCCGGCTTATGCTATTGCAAAGGCAGGAGTGTCAAACTTCACCCAGTGGCTTGCTGCATATCTGGCTCCGGCGGGAATCCGTGTGAACGCAGTTGCGCCGGGATTCTTCGTGAACGAGCGTTCAAAGAAGCTCCTCACCACCCCGGAAGGCGGACTCACCTCGCGCGGTCAGCACATCAACTACAACACCCCTATGCACCGTTTCGGTGAGGCAAAGGAGCTCATCGGCTGCGTAAATTGGCTGGTGAATGATGAAGCTGCAAGTTTTGTGACAGGTATTACCGTACCTGTGGACGGAGGTTTCCTTTCAAGTGCAGGATTATAACTATTAAAATTTTATCATATGAAAAAGAACATTATCTCAATCTTTGCCGTTCTTGCGGCTATCTCTGCGATGACTCTCTCCTGCAAACCGGATGAGGTTATCAATCCTGATGGAGGAGTAAATCAGGAGCAGACCCCTGGTGAGGACACACCGACAACAAAAACGGTGACTGTCAGCGTGGATTTCACATCCCAGCCATTCACGACCGATCTCCCTACTTCCAAGAAGGCTCTGTCAAATGTGGACTTCGTGCTTTCGCAGAATGAAGCGGAATACACATTTACGATCAACAGCCCGAAAGACAAGAACTGTATCCTTCTGGGAGAGGGCCAGGGCTTTAGAATGAATGCGGACGGAAGTTCGAACTCTTGTTATGTAAAGCTTCCTGCATTGGAGGGTCTGAAGCTTACTTCTGTGTATGTTAAAGTGAGCAACACTCCCGGTACAGGCAAGAAACTGTATGTAAATACGACTAATGATCAGGCAACAGCTCCTATAATGGTATCTGTTGCGGATAATGATGGCGATGAAAACATTTCGGCAGTAGAGGCTCAGGAATATACATTTGAGCTTTCTGACTCATCAGCAGGCACACAGTACTGGCTGTGCTCTCCTGCCAAGGCGACTACCTTTACAACTTGGGTACTCACTTACTCGGAATAATACTTATAATCAAAATCAAATTAATAACCAATATGAAAATCAAGAATAATTACAGGGGTGGGCAAGCCTATATCTCTCCTGAAGCGGAAGTGATATCCTTTAATGCGGAAGGAATCCTTTGCTCAAGCGACAGGTCTGTAGGAGTAACCAATGAGGGTTTCTCAGAATATGGTGATAATGACTTTAACTGGAACTGATCATGAAGACAATTTTCAATACATTATTTATTACGGCAGCGGCAGTCTTTGCATTCTCTTGCGAGAAGCCTGCAAATGACAATATCACACCTTCTGAGGAAAATCTTGTTGAGCTTACTCTTACAGTGGGCGCTGACACAAAGACACAGCTAGGTGGAGAGAATAACACATCCATTATTTGGCAAGAAAATGACAAGCTCATCGTTTTCGACGGCACTGCGAACAGAGAGTTTGCAATAAAGGATTTTGAGCCTGGAAAGAACTCTGCAGTCTTTACAGGACTTGCTCTCCCGGCTGAAAAGTACTATGTGGTGCATTCTACTGCTGAGGGTTCCGAGCCTGTGTTCACTGTGCCAGAGGAAGGTGATCCGTATGTTACAGGTATTCTGGTCGCAAATGTGCAGAAAGCGGTAAAAGGCTCTTACGATCCTGCGGCTTTTGCTTCTGTAGGCATTGCAGAGGTGAAGGAGGGCGAGACTGATCTGTCTGTTCAGATGAGGAACACCTGCTCGCTTGTGAAGGTTAGCTTGAAGTCTTCTGACATCAAGACTATTGAGATTTCAACAACAGATGAAAATAAATATCTGACTGCAAAGTGTAAATACACTTTCAAGGAGTATCCTGCAATTGCAGCTCAGTCTGACCGTTATCTTTCAGCAGTTCTGGATTCAGAATCTGCGATGGAGCCTGGCGACTATTATATAGCTATTCTCCCAAGAGAACTGACCAATCTTAAAGTGACATACACTAAGGCAGACGGAAGCACTGCTTCAGTTACTGCTACAGGTACATTTAACTTCGACAGGTCGTCTATTGTACCTCTTGGTATCGATGATTCTGCTCTGGAATTCCCGAATGAGAATGAGCCTGAGGAACCTGTAGTGCCAGAGGAACTGGTGCTGACGGTGGACTTTACTGTCGGAAGAGATAAAGTCTTTACTGGATACATTCCAAATACAAATACTTCAGATAAAGACTTTACTTTCATTCAGGATGGTGTGGAATATCCTTTCAATATATCATCATCAGCGAATTTTAAATACACTGACTCTTCGCTGATGTTGAATGTTGATGGTAGCTCAAACGGAAGTGTAAGTCTTCCTGCTGTAGAAGGAATGAAGATTTCTACTGTTTATATTGAATGTGCTAAAGTGTCAGATAAGACGCCTATATATGTCTATTCGCAAAAAGCAATGGACGGAATAAAGTTAGAAGGTGTAAATATAGCAGCTGATGGTGCAAAGAAAACTTTGGATTTATCAGATAACACTGGTGACACAACTCCACAGGCCAACACGGAATACTATTTTGCTGTGAAAGCCAAAGCCTTCAAATTGAAGAAGCTGGTTATAACTTATAATAAAGCAGCTGAATAATCTTTCTATGAAAAGAACCCTAATATCTTTGGCCGCGCTGCTCCTGCTTACAGGTGCAGCGCATGGTCAGAAATTGACCTCGGTGTGCTGGGAGAAGCTCAATGCCGTGCCTGCTCCGCTTAAACAGATCGGAAAAGTCGAGGTGGTCAGACACAATGGTGAAAGACATTCCCTCTGGTCTGTCGGATGCGAGACAGTGGACCGTGATTTTACCGTATTCTCCGAGTACAAGGACTGGATCGGAGGAACCGGTGCCGGCTATGCCCGCATGCAGAGCGGATGGGCAAAGACGGAGAAGGTGCGTGGAGTGTATGACTTTGCGTGGATTGACGAGATGGTGGACGGAGTACTTGCCCAGGGAGTATGCCCTTGGATTAGCCTTGGATATGCCAACCCGATATATGCCAATGGGGAAGTGGACCTTAATGCCGCAATCTTCGATGATGAAGACACCATGCAAGGGTGGCTTAATTACGTCCGTGAAGTGGTGACCCGTTATAAGGGAAAGGTCACGATGTATGAGATATGGAACGAGCCCAATGGTGGTAAGGACCCGGAAAAGGCACGCAAATATGCAAACCTTTTCATCCGTACGGCAGAGCTTATCAGAAAGCATGATCCACAAGTCGGCATAGCCGGACTTGCTCTTGCCGGAACTCACACCAACTTTACCAGAAATGTACTGGAAGACATCAAGGCTGCCGGTAAACTCCATCTGATGGATTATGCCACTTTCCATCCTTATGAAAAGGATCCGGACGTGACAGTGGACTCAATAAAGGTCCTGACAGGTCTGATCCATTCCTATTCAAAGGATATAAAGATGCTTCAAGGAGAGAACGGATGTCCTGCCTGTCTTCAATATGCATTTGCCCTGAGCAAGTATGAGTGGACAGAATACAGTCAGGCCAAGTGGTATCTGCGCAGGATGGCTACGGACTTTCGTCTTGGAATCCCGTCCAATATCTTCACTATGGTTGACGTGAAGTACAGACATACAGTTAACTACAAGGGACTTCTGCATACCAATCTTAACGGAGAGGTTGTCTGGGCACGCCCTGCTTATTATGCTGTGTCGCATATGGCAAGCCTGCTGACACCTCAGATGAAGGCAGACGGGGAATTGGCTTATAAGACTCCATCCAAAAAATCTCTGAGTGTGCTGGCTGTGTCTAAAGACGGGCGCAGAGTCGGTGTCCTGGTGTGGCAGAAAGGCGAGATCCCGTCTGATTCCATATCACAGGAAAAGCTGGATCTGACCGTGTCAGGTCTAGCGCTCAAAGACCCTGTCTGGGTGGAACCTGTTACCGGACGTATCTGTGAACTTGAGAAATGGAGCGTCAAAGGAGGTTCAATGACTTTTAAAGGGCTCCCTGTGTGGGATAGTCCGGTCTTTATCATGGAAAGGGCAGAGGTCCCTTCCGTTTCCGGTGAGTCCGGGAATCAATAAGACATTATCAGATGAAGCGTTTTTTCATAATTGTGTTGGGAGCCTTGTGTCTGTGCGGCCATGCTGCAGCGCAGACACAGGCCGATTTTTCACGTCTTACCGAAGATAATCATCCCCGTCTTCTGTTTACAGATAAAAGTTTCAAGGATCTGAAGGGAATCATCCGTGGCAGCGGAAACGAGCTCACCTATCTCCTTCATGAGAAGGCCATGGCTGTAGCCGATAAGGCCGGTCTGGAGAAGGAGCCTTTGAAGTTTGAACTTGATGCAAGCGGAAAGCGTCTTCTCCCCATATGCCGCAAGGCATCAGGACGCATACTTTCAGCAGCATATGCCTACAGGATGACCGGGAAGAAAAAGTATCTCGAGCATGCTGAGTCCGACCTCAACACAGTGTGCGCATTCGAGACATGGAACCCCAGACATTTCCTTGATGTCGCGGAAATGTCAGCTGCAGTAGCCATAGGTTATGACTGGCTTTACCCTTTCCTTTCGCAGCAGACAAAGGATAACGTTGTGCGCGCGTTGAAGGAAAAGGCCCTTGATGCATCGCGTCTGGAGGATGAGACATGGTTCTATGGACGTATAGGAAACTGGAATCAGGTGTGCAATGCCGGTCTTGTGTGTGCAGCTCTTGCGATATATGAGCATTATCCGGAACTTTCCCGTACAGTCATAGATGATGCCGTAAGGACAAACCGTCCTGCCATTGAGGGTATTTATGGACCTGACGGCGCTTATCCGGAAGGTCCGACCTATTGGGGATTCGGTACAGTGTATCAGGTTCTGATGCTCGCGGTAATGGAAGATTGCCTAGGCACTGACTTCGGACTTAGCTCAGCTGCGGGCTTTATGGATACAGGACGCTTCAAGGTTTATGCGCGTGGAAATACAGGAAGGCAATTCAATTTCGCTGATAATTCCACAGGTGCTCCAGCTAATATCCCTATGTGGTATTTTGCTTACAAGACAAAGGATTATTCTCTCCTCTATCATGAGCGCACATCGTTGAATACGACAGAGAAATATGAGAATAATAGCCATCCCGGCTTTATCCCTCTTGCTATCAAATATGGTGTACAGATGGGGGATTTTGTCATTCCGAAGCCAAAATCCGGCGTCTTCGCAGGACGAGGAAACGTCCCTATGATAATGTGCCGTACCGGATTCGGCAACAAGGATCTGTATCTTGCTGCCAAAGGAGGCAATGCAGGTTATCTTCATGGTCATATGGATGCAGGATCTTTTGTATTCGAAGCATATGGTGTGCGCTGGGCGGCCGATATAAACCGTCAGGCGTATGAGCGTGTGGAGAACGGTATAAAGGAACTTGGAGGAAGTCTGGCTGACCGATCCCAGAATTCGCTTCGCTGGAGACTGTTCAGACTCAACTGTCGCCAGCATAATACCCTCACCGTCAATGACAAGGATCATAATGTGGATTATGTCGTGCCGATGCTTGAGACTCTCGATCTTCCGGACCGTATGGGGGCTTCTTTCGACCTTACCGGGCTGTATGGGGATGACCTGAAGAAAGCGGTCAGGACAGCATCAATATGTTCAGAAGAGTATCTGGAGGTTACTGATGATCTGGAAGCCGGAGCGGAAGGACCGGCGCATGTAAGGTGGACAATGGTTTCGGAAGCGGAGCCTGAAGTGACCGAAGAAGGCATCCTTTTGAGGAAGAAGGATGTAACCATGCTTCTACAGGTGACGGGAGCCGATGTCTCATATAAGGTCTGGTCTTCCGATCCGCAAGATTATGAAAGCGTTCTGAAGCATCTGGAAGATCCCGTTGCGGGTATTTATATCTGCGGGTATGAAGTGGATATTCCTGCAGGTGCAAAGGCGTGCATTACAACTACATTGAAAAGGAAATAACAATGATGAAAAGACTATCAAGACTGATCGTATGCGTCTGTATGCCGGTGTTTTCTTTCTGGCAACTTGAAGCTAAGGTGGTCACAGACTCTCTGACGACTAAGGCGATGACGGCCTCCTCTGTGGCCTCTATGCTGCGGGGAGAGGTAGCTGGAGTGCGTGTGTCTTCGCTTGACGGAGGCTCGCAGACGGCTCCTGTGGTAAATATAAGGGGCGTGAATTCCCTGCGTGGCAACGGGTCTCCTCTTTATGTTGTGGATGGCTCGGTCATCGGCTCATCTGCTTCATATAATCAGGATCCGTTCTGGCAGCATGGAGGTAACGGATATGCCTCTTCTCTGGACCCCCTGTCTTTTCTTTCGCCTTACGATGTGGAGGAGATAGTAGTGTTGAAGAGTGCGGCAGCCACTTCGCTATATGGCTCCAGGGGAGCAAACGGAGTGATACTGATAAAGACAAAGGAAGAGACGTCCGCCAAGACTGGTATATCCTGGGATTCGAATGTCAGGCTTAGCGAGCCGATGCTAAACGGGTTCTCCCGTCCTTCTCTTAGCCACGACCATGTGGTGAGGGCCGGTGCTTCAAATGATCGTACGAGTTACACTGTCAGTGCCAATCTGCGTGATATGCGTTATGTCATTCCAGGTACGTCCGGACTGTATGGAGGTCTCAGAACCTCGTTCCAGACAAAGGCGAATCCGGTGGTATGGTTTGGACTTAATTCCATTCTTTCAGCAGGCAGGACTACTTCTGCGGCCACCACTGCCGGTTTCGGCAAGGAAT
>ERZ808032.39-NODE-39-length-20307-cov-3.076075_pt1 | contig 20307 bp, 18 predicted proteins | sample MGYA00380187_ERZ808032 | MGnify/ENA primary metagenome ERZ808032 (study PRJEB31490, sample SAMN06133378) | cow dung metagenome | isolation source: M10 | host: cow | place: China: Chengdu | collected 2015-05 ...
ATACTACCGTCCTTGTTTACCACGAATTGGCAGATTACACGACCTTGGATACCGTTCTCTTGTGCGATAACTGGGTATTTAACGTTTTCTGCAAGGTACTTAAAGAGTGCTTGCTGACCACCAGGGAACTCTGGCATAGACTCTACAACCATGAAGATAACCTCTTCCTCTTCTTCCTCTACAGGTGCTTCTACTGGAGGTGCGATTACCACTTCCACATCTTTATCGTCCTCAGTATTGATTTCGATAGTTTCTACTTCCACGTCATCTTCAACCACATTCAATACTTCTACTTCTTGCACTGCTGGTGGTGGAGGTGGAGGAGGAGTTTCTTGAGAGGTTTGCTGGATGTCAATTTCCTCTTCAAAGAAGAAATCAGTGTCATTTACTTCGTACTTTGTCACTTCCTTCTCTGTCCATTCGAAAGCAACATAGCAGATACTCAAGACAAGCACAAGACCCATGAGTACATAGGTCAATTTCTTGTCCTCTAAGCTTGCCTTTGGTGATTTTTTCAGTTGCATATACTAATAATTTTAAGATTTCAATCGTCTCTTAATTGGACATACTTATCCTTTCGGGGTGCAAATTTACTGCTTTTTTTTGAAATGAGCAAATATATCCTGCGTTTTTTACATTTTTTTCACAAAATAGTTGCGATTTTGGGATAATTGTAGTACTTTTGCAAGCGAAATGGATATAGTCAATTTGATAAAATCATCAGGAGCCCGCAATTTTGCTAAATTGCTCTCTGCTAATGTGCTGGCGCAAGTCATTGGCTTGATTGTCTATCCCATTCTCACGCGCATATACTCTCCGGAAGACTTTGGTTTGTTGAATTTGTTCCTAAGTATAAGTGGGGTTCTTACTATTTTAGCTACGGCAGAGTACTATAATGCGATTGTATTACCGAAAAAAGAATCGGAAAGTATCTCCATAGTACATGTATGCATGATTTTATTGCTATTGATTGTAGGTTTGATAGGTATTTCGGTATGCTTTTCGCAAGATATAGCTATAGTTTTCAAGACTCCAAGATTGGCCGATTACTACTGGATAATGCCGATTCTTGTCTTTGTCTTAGGTGGATGGAATATATTGAATTATTGGTACATACGTTGTGCCAGGTATGATTCTGTTAGTGCATATCAGTTAAGTCAAAGCATCTTGTCAGCTGGTGGAAAGTTGGGGTTTGGTTATGCTGGATATTTAAGTGGTGGTATGATTTACTCTACAGTTCTCGCCCCGGCCTTATCCCTATGTATTAGCATATTTCGCTCGCGAAAACTAATCGCAAAGTTTGCTACTTTCTCTTGGAGCAAAGCAATTGAATCAGCACGTAAATATCGTAATCTACCATTTTACTCCTTACCTCGTAGTTTTATTAACATGTTAGCGGGGCAATTACCTGTTCTATTATTAACGCCAGTATTTGGATCAAAGTATGTAGGCTGGTGGAGTATGGCCTTATTGTTAGGTTTTATCCCGATTAGTGTGATTACGCGATCTATTTATCAAATCATGTACCAATACACTACGGAACGAGTTAACAACCACCTTCCTATCTATGCTTATTTTCAGCGGTTTACATTGTTAGTACTAACTGTCGGAATACCCATTTTTAGTATCTTGTGTTATTTCATGCCTGATTTGACTTTGCTATTTTTGGGCGAAGGATGGAATGAAACTGGTTTATATCTGCGCTGGATGTTACCATGGTTACTTTGTAGCCTATTAACTTCAAGTACAGGTTTCCTCGCAGATATCTTTTTCAAACAAAAGCTCGGACTAGGTTTCGAGATATTAACGGCTAGTCTCCGCACAATAGGTGTCGTATTGGGAGTTGTGTTTGCAGACTTCACGCTGTCCATCATTGGCTATGCACTAGGCAGTGCCATCGCTGTAGCAGCCCAATACTCATGGCTACTCGGGCTAGCTCGCAAATATGACGCTACGACAACTTCGTGAGAAAATGCAAAGCCTGATGATGGCGGAATTGAATATGTTCACATATTAAAAACCAACACTGCTTTATCTTGTTAGTTACGATATCTATTGGATATGCATCTGTTGTAACCTCCAACGAATAACGATATTTAGGAACGTAGCCGTTACTAATATTATTTTCGTGTACAATCTCGCACCACATAAATGGTTTATGCAATTTAATCAGATTTTTGGATTGTACTTTTGTGTGATCAATACCTAAACTCGTTCGAATGTTTTGCTTCTCTTCCCAAAAACTCAGAAAATGATTCCTATCGTATGCCACCGCAAAGGCCATATCTTTATGTTCAAACCATTGTATGCCATTCGTAAAGGTCAGTACTGCGGATGCATGAGTGGCAGGAAGTAGCTTTTGCAGTGTTTCCACGAAATCTTTCGCCAACATGTCATCATTATCCACACGTGTCGAAAGTAAGTAATCGTAACCATGTACGTATTTTTCTCCAATGTTTTTATACAAAATATTTACATCTTCATAATACGTACATAGTTCAATATAAATGTTCTTGTGTGAGTCAGTATGTTTCGCAAGCCGTGATAGGTAGTTTTTTGGTGTTTGATCACTAACCAAAATAACCCAATCAAATTGTTGATTGGTTTGTGCTATAATTGACGGAAAACAATATTGCTCAAATAGTCTAAATCGCTCTTCTAACCAACTATCTTGAATATGGATGTTACTCTGCAAGTCGTATTGCAGATTGAATCGTGTTAATATAATGTGTTTATAATTCATCTATTAGTTGACTTAAACTTAATTTAATAGACTGCCAATTGTATTGTTTCTGAGCCATTTCTAATGCAGCTTGGCAATGCTCTTTATATAGAGATTGGTTCCTTATGTATTGTATCATAGCTTGTGTTGCTTGCTCTACATCTTTCACCAAACACGCGCATGTATCTATTTCAGCTACTCCTTTGCGAATAGCTATTAGATTGGAATAAATCGATGGCCTGCCACATGCCATATAATAAAACAATTTTATTGGCAAACAATGAGTGTTTTCCAAATCAATATCTCGTAAGTCTAAGAATAGATCATACTTGACAATCTGTTTGCAAAACTGTCCGAAAGGCATAAATTCTAATCGACGAATATGTAAATTATCATATGCTTTCAAATTGGGTAAATGGTCTTTGGTAATCACATCCAATTGAAATTGAGTTTTTGGTAGCAATTCCGCAATATGTTCCATCGTGCTCTTTACTCGCTCCCACCCCTTTTCTTTGGTCAATGCACCAGCATACAACACACGACACACTTGCGTAAGTTCATTCGTCGGTAGTGGCTGAATATAAGCTAAGTCGGGATAATAAGGTAGATTAATATATTTCTTCTTGGGATACAACACACGAAATGGTTTAGCCTTATCTTCTTCTCCAAAAATAAAAGCATCTGTTCTCCACCCAGCCCAAAGGTTCGCAATAGCGAGCACAAGCGCCTTAAACAGTTTGCCCATTCGAATATTCCGTAAATTTTTTTTTGAAGGATACCATTCTGTAATATCATACACAATTTTAGCAGATGTATGACGTATTTTCCATAAGGATTTGGGTGTATCTACTATATAAATATCTGTCTGCTTAGGTACATAATTAAGGAAAGAATCCATGCCATAAATCTCAACAATATGCCCCGCTTCTCGTAACGTCTGTGCTTGATGAAACAGTACACGCTCATCTGTCTCTGTATGAGCGGATTGCAGAAATATGATACGTTTGCTTTGCCCCATATGATCTATCGCATTCTTCTCTCTTTCAACCAGTTGTATGCATTGGCAAACCAGAAATACCACTTATAATATTTCTCCACACTATAATATAAGGTGCGCGTACTTCCGAATTGTTTATAATGATTAGCGACACCTCTAATCATACTGCCCTCAAAATCAAATGCCACGCCATGTTGGCGAGCTAATTTAATTGCCTCTAGTACAAGCAAAGCGCTCGCTCCTGAATCTTTGTAGCTCGGACTATAACAAGGTATAAGATAGTACATGCTTTGTTTATCCCAAACCAAAAAAGCCGCCGCCAACATCTCATTATCTGCATTGCAAATGGAGAGAATTTGACATTGATTCATACGGCGAGCCTTACGCTCTAAAACCAACAAAAACTCGCGCGAATAACTAATTTGCTTACCTTGCTCTTGTAGGCATCTAACGTGAAAACGGTAGAAATCTTCTACATTTAGATTCGTATCAGCATGTAAAGAAAGTGCTTTTTGTAATTGACGTTTCTTGTTTTTGGAGAAAGAAGCAATTACCTTATCAAGGTTCGATAAATCTTCGATACGATATGTCACACGCTCCTTGATCTTGAATCCTAACTGCTGCATTTGCTCAACTGCCACACTATTGATAGCGTAATGTTGATAGTAATAATGCAGTCCTAATTCGGATAACTGTTGTGCAAACTGCTGACAAACGGTAGCTGTTTTATCTGTGTCATTAGCTATATCTTCGCGCAACCAAATACCGCCAATTTGTGTTTGTTGCGGCATGACGATGTATTTCATCCACGCGCGCTTGCGTAGTAGATATGGTAAAGCTGCTTGAATAGTGCCTTGCTCATCGTGGCTCAGTAGCACGTCCCAATGCTTTCCCGCACATACTGCATCCAACCACCAATCAGTCATAAATAGTGGCAATTCGCTATTTTTCAAGCAAAATTCATGGTATAATTCTTTGTTGGTCATATTACCCAATATACAATTTGCGTGCAAAGTTACGATTTTTTGCCGAAATATCCAAATAACACTTGCAAAATTCAAAAAAAAGTAGTACTTTTGCACGTCAATTCAAAAATAACTTATAAAATTATCTGATATGATTGTTGAAACCAGTCCGTACAAGGTTTTTGCTCTTTCTCAAGGAGGTGAGCTCGCTAAACGTATTTGTGACTATTTAGGATGCACATTAGGCAACATCCAAGTAGCTCGTTTCTCTGACGGTGAGTTTGCCGTAAGTTTTGAGGAATCCGTTCGTGGACAATCGGTGTATATCGTGCAATCCACTTGCCCAAGTAGCGATAACATCATGGAGTTGCTACTCGCTATTGACGCAGCGAAGCGTGCAAGTGCGTACAAAGTGATTGCTGTTATCCCATATTTCGGTTGGGCACGTCAAGATCGCAAGGACAAACCACGCGTATCAATTGGTGCAAAAGTATGTGCGAACCTATTGCAAGGTGTAGGCGTTGACCGAGTGATTACAGTTGATCTCCATGCTGACCAAATTCAAGGGTTCTTTGATATCCCTGTTGATCACCTCTATGGTGCAAATGTGTTGGCTGACTACGTACAAGCACTCAATCTCGACAATCTTATCGTAGCATCTCCTGACGTAGGTGGTACCAAACGTGCTTCAGTATTCGCTAAGAAACTTACAGCTCTTACCAAACAAGATGTGCCAATGGTCATCTGCTACAAGCACCGCCCTAATGCCAATCAAATCGGCGAAATGCGTGTCCTTGGTGATGTGAAAGATAAAAACGTAGTCATCATTGATGATATTGCAGACACTGCAGGTACGCTCTGCAAAGCAGCTGAAGTGATGAAGGCAGATGGCGCTAAGTCTGTTCGCGCATTGGTAAGCCACGGCTTGATGTCAGGACCTGCTTGCGAACGTGTTACCAATTCCGCACTTGAAGAGCTCGTTTACACCGATTCCATTCCGTTTAATCAAGAGCGTTGTTCTAAGGTAAGCATCGTGTCTATGGCAAAGCCTATCGCTGAGACAATCCTTGCTATCCAAAACCATCGTTCTGTTAGTGAATTGAATATACACTAATTTGATTTATAGACAATTATTATATATTGCCCTATCGTTGGTTTTGTTCTCTTGCCAGACTAAAACCAAGACTTCTACAGATGTCCGCTGTGCTTTTTCAGCGGACTCTGCATATACTTACATCGCCCAGCAAGTGGCGTTCGGCGCACGTGTGCCTGGCTCTGACGAACATGCCGCTTGTGGAGATTGGCTGGTACGTAAACTGGCGCAGTTTGGTGCGCAGGTGCACAATCAGTATGGTACTATGACCAATTATGCAGGTGAATCACAAGCTCTGCGCAATATCGTTGCTTACTTCGAGGGGACGACTCCAAATACCATTCTGCTCTGTGCACACTGGGATTCGCGCCCTTGGAGCGATGAGGAAGAGCACTATGATGATCGTTTTACCTCTGTGCTTGGTGCCAATGATGGTGCAAGTGGTGTGGGCGTGATACTTGAGATTATTCGTCAGCTATCCATCCTCAAAGCACAAGGTGAGGCTATTCCTTCTATCCAAATCGTCTTCTTCGATTGTGAAGATATGGGCACTCCGAACCACTATACAGGAACGCAGCGCGAACACACTTGGTGCCTTGGCAGCCAATACTGGGCAAAAGAGTACAAACAATCAACTGTCAACTGTCAACTGTCAACTGTCAACTGCCAATACGGTATTCTTCTTGATATGGTGGGCGACCCTTCTGCCACTTTCCCACGCGAGTATTTCTCACAACAGTATGCTGGCAGTTATGTTGAGCAATTATGGCGCACTGCTTCTAGACTAGGCTACAGCCGCTATTTTGTCAACCAATCCACCTATTATCCCATTACCGACGATCACTACTATGTCAGTACTATCGCAGGTATTCCATGCGTGGATATCATTGATTACAAGCCGAATACAGAGACGGGATTTGCCGAGTGGTGGCATACTCGTCAAGATAATATGCAAAATATCAACAAACAAACCTTACAGGCAGTCGGAGAGACTGTATTAACAACGATATGCTCGAAATAAAGAATCTACATGCCACTATTGCTGGCAAAGAAATACTTAAGGGGCTTAACCTCACCGTCAATGAGGGCGAGGTACATGCTATCATGGGTCCCAATGGCGCAGGCAAATCTACCCTATCTAATGTGCTGACGGGTCATCCTGCCTATACTGTCACAGCGGGCGAAGTCTTCTTCCGTGGCAAGAACCTCCTAACCATGTCGCCTGAGGAACGTGCGCGCGAAGGCATGTTCTTATCTTTCCAATATCCAGTGGAGATACCAGGTGTATCAATGGTCAATTTCATGCGTACTGCTGTCAATGAGAAGCGCAAGCACGAGGGCAAACCCGCCCTCTCTGCCACCGATTTCCTCAAGCTCATGCGCGAAAAGAAAGCGCTTGTTGGTATGGACAATCGCCTTACCAAACGCTCTGTTAATGAGGGTTTTTCGGGAGGTGAGAAGAAACGCAACGAGATCTTCCAAATGGCAATGCTTGAACCCTGCCTCTCCATTCTTGACGAAACAGATTCTGGCTTGGATATTGATGCACTGCGTATCGTGGCAGAAGGTGTTAATGCACTCAAAACGCCTCACACAGCATCGATTGTCATCACCCACTATCAACGTCTCCTCGATTACATTGTACCTGATTTCGTACATGTCTTAGCGGACGGCAAGATTGTTCGTACAGGCGGCAAAGAACTTGCACTCGAGCTCGAAGACAAAGGCTATGCCTTTCTTAATGAACAACCTTGAACCATCTTGAACAATGTTGAACGAAATCATCCTACATCCTGGCGAACATCGTGAGATCATCTTGCTCAACGAGCCTGATACCAATTGGCATATCATTCAAGAGGCTGGTTCTACCCTCTTGCTCCATGTGATAGCATTGCCTCATCCCAACGATGAAGCCCAATGGCATACTTCAATCACTGTAGAACATAAGGCAACAGGTTGTAAGACAGAGATGTATGGTCTTGCTCTTCTGCACTCACAGCAGCAACATCATCTCACCACACGCGTGCTTCATAATGTAGGCGGTGGCTATTCATCGCAACTCTTCAAGTTTGTCTTGGATGATGAGTCAAAGGCTTCTTTCAAGGGCGAACTAAAGATATTGCCTGATGCGCAACAAGTAGAGGCATACCAAACCAACCGCAATATATTACTCTCGCGCCAAGCAGAGATGACTACCGAACCGCAACTCGAGATCTATGCTGATGATGTCAAAGCAAGCCACGGTGCTACTACAGGACAACTCGACGATTCAGCGCTTTTCTACATGCAGCAACGCTGTATTAGCCGCGAAACGGCACGCAAACTACTGCTTTGTGCTTTCTTTGAGGACGTGTTGCGCACTTTGCCTAACGAGCAAATGCAAGAAGACATCGTAGAAAAGATCAACGAATATATCGGTTAAATCCCTTTCTTTTCCTTGTCAATTACGTACCATATACGTAAGATATACGTAGGATATACGTACCATATACGTAGGATAACGCTGTTAAAAAGCAAGGAATATCGAATCTAACCTATGCCTATATACGCCGTATTTTTTCTTATCTCCTATCTGGAAACTCTCCATACTCCTCGAACGTATAATTCAAGAAGTCATTGATGGGCTTAGCAGCATAAGCAATCTCAGTTGCTAAATCCACGAAATCGGGTGCACACACTTGCTCATCCGTCAGAGGTGTAGAGAAGGTATAGCATTTCCGCTTCAACCAATCGGCATGCTCAAAGTCAGCAGGGAATCCCTGTGGCACCTTCTTGAGCATATACTCGCTATCAAAATCCTGAAAATACTTGTTTGTCACAGGATTAGCAAAGATACTTTCCACCTCATCATAGTTGGCTAGCACCTCTTTGCGTAGTGCATTAAGCAAATCTTTATTTGGACACCATATACCGCCGCCAAACATACACTGACCAGGCTGAATATGCACATAATACCCTCCTCGATCACTCTTTCTACCACCTCGCACAGCAGGAAATACGCCAAACCATTCTTTGAAAGGACGTTTATCGGTTGAGAAACGCACATCGCGATAAATACGCCATATACAATCCTTCGGCTGTAAAGGTGCCAAATCGGGGTCCATCTCCTTCAATCGCTCCAACCATTCAGCAGTAAACAGCTCAAAACGTTGCTGGCAATCGCGGTACCAATCTTTGTGTTCATTAAACCACTCACGGTTGTTATTGCACGACAACTCTGCTAAAAAAATCAGTATCTCTTTCATAAATTATTTCTCCTTTCCTTGCTGATCAACAAAAAATACACATGATGGACTAACCAATACTATATTGTCACCACTAATCTTATATGCAGCTTTGATTGGTAGATGCTGCTTACATTCGAATCGACGAATAGATTCCAACTGTGGATTAATCACAATGAATACACCATTTGCATAGACCAAAAGGTAATCTTCTCCTATAGGAAGAATACTGACTATATCTGCCTCCTCCTGTGGCAGTTGGTGAGCAAAAATCACCATATCAGTTAGTGCATCACGATATTGCTCAAAAGGTGCAAGTGTTTCATCTATCGCATCGTAAAATTGCTTGGAAATCTCGCTATACATGCTATCAGCCATTTCCAAGCGTTGCTGTGCCATAGTAAGAATTGATTGAATCGTAGTATCAGAGCCCAGCACCTGTTTATATTTATCCAGTTCAATATCAGTTACTCTTGATTGTAACACCTCCAACGCACCACAAGTAGTTTTCTTTTTTTGGTATTTCTCATACAGCGTATTCAATGCCAGTTCTATATCTTCTTGTATAATGCTATCGTTTGGTAAAAACAAACCTTGTGCATGGCATTGGATTAACTCTGCACACATTTGTTGAATCTGTGTTAATGGTTCCATAAACGACGCATAATCCATTTTGTTGATATAATTCGTGAGAATTTTATTTGTCTTAATCGCTTGCTTCTTACCATTCTTCACCTTATGAATAGCATCATCAATACATCTATATTCATGTTCAATAGCTTGATAATACGTATCATATTCATCACTTTGTTTGGTCAAAAACTGCTTTGCAAATTCGCCATAATTCCAAAGCGGAATGGCTGATTCCATAAAGTTCGTTTGTGTCAGTCCATCCAAACGATATAATTGAATCTTATTATATATAAAAGTAGGATGATAGCCTTCAATGGGATATTGTTGCAACGAATGCTCAAATGCCTTTATATCCAACTGCAACGAATCAAACTGCATTGCCAATTGATTCAGAAGCGCAACATCTTGCTGTTGCAGTCGCAAATGCGCTTGTTTCTCACTCGGATAGAGTTCACAAAATTCAGTAAACATACGCCTACATACACTATAACGCTCCACCATACGATTGTAGTTATTATATAGGTTATCTACTAATGTCTTAGTTTGCTTTACGCGATTCAGTTTCTCACGGGCAAATCGCACAATATCCTCATATGCTATCTTCTTACCCTGTGTAGGGATACCTACAAAATCCTCGTCCTTTAGACTGCTATTTTGCGCATAGTGTATGCAATTGCCATAATACACCCTTACATTATAGAGAACGCGGATAAGGTAGTCATAATTCAAAATCGGATGTATAGTAGCCACCAAATCCTCGCTATGTTTTCCCAAATGGTAATATACACCAGCAAATTGAGGATGCGCCAACTGGTATTGCTCCAACTGGTAGATAGCCTGCTCCTTAGTCATTTGAGTAATGGCAACCAATTGCTCATCAAAATTCTCTTGTCCGTACAAGCAAGTCATAACCATGCACATCAAAGCACATGCGATATATCGTAATAAAATATTTCTCATTATTCTATCTCATTAATAGTAAATTCTACACGTCGGTTAATAGCACGATTCTCATCGCTATCATTGGGGACTAATGGTTTGCTTTTGCCATATCCTTTGGCGATAATACGCTTGGCAGCAACTCCCTTTCTGATAAGGTATTTTCTCGCCGATTCACCGCGTTGTTGAGACAATCGCAAGTTATACTGCTCACTACCCACATCATCTGTATGTGCCGACAATTCAATATACATAGATGGATTATCTTGCATCAGTTTAACCAATTTATCCAACTCGGCGTACGATGATGGTGTCAATACGGATGAATTATGATCAAATTGGATATTACGCAGTTGCAACACCATTTCCTTCCGTAAAGCAGTAAGAGGAATGGTATAGGTCAGTTCTGCCACTACGTTTGGAATATGAATGAGGGTGTCCTTATAGATATATCCCTTAGCTCGCACATATACGAGGTAAGTGTTATCCTGTCTTGCCATAGTGATATGGTGCAAAGAATCATTACTTAAGTTTGCTAACACCTCATCTTTGTTTTTATTACGCATCTCCACCACAGCAGGCACAGGACACAAACTATCTGCATCAACAACTCGAAGAGTCACTTGGTTTTTGCATGGTAACAGTTCAATGTCTAATTCCGACCGTGTGAGTAAGATACTATTTTGAGTGTTAATATGCAGGGTGGTATCTTCATATCCCTTTTTCTTGTATGTAATATCATAAACCCCACCTATATTCAGTTCAATATCCGTTTGATAGGTAGCTCTCTTTATTGCTTGCCCATTCAATAAAATACTATCGGGTGATATTGGCAATAATATATCACCATCGTACGCATTGATGCGAATATTTAACTGTTTGTCTAATTCAATATTCGCTTTTATTATAGTATCTGCCTTTAATTGAGTACAATCGTATTCACAATAATGATGCGAATAATTCTCACCAGTTATATCAATAAAATAGGGAATTCCCGCAGGAAGAGCCAATTTATATGTCCCCAAATAACCACTTTGAATTTGTGCCAACGGTTTGAAACTAATGGCATGAAACACACTGATTTGTGCAGGCGCTATACGTTTGGTTTTCACATCTCGTATTCTGCCTTCTAATGTGAGAATAGGCTGTGGGTGGAATTGTTCAGGCAATACCAATTGCTCTGCGATATAAGAAGTATCCCGATTATTACAAATTTGATGTGTATAACCAATTGTAACATTGCACACATTACCTTGGCGCACAAAATTCTTCACATACGGAGCATAGTAATGCTCGTTCTTATTTTCTGGTGCGAGAATCAGTTGAGGTTGATACCAATTGCGCTGATCAATGCGCTGCGTATAAAAAAGTGCAAAGTTACCCTCTTTCTTATCCGCCGTCGTACGGTTCGAAGCAAATATCACCGTCTTATTATCGGCCAACAATACAGGTGAAATATCCCCACCTTGCGAAATGATAATCACCTCTGGAGCAATCCACTGCGATTGTACCAGACTGGAAGACATCAGGTAATAACGCTCAATCGTCTTTTTTCCCTTAAGCAGTTCCTCAGTTCGCTTTACAAATAGCAAATCCTGCTCACTACTGCCTAAAGTCGGATACAACTCATCAGCAGACGTATTCAGTGTCGTCAAAGCAGTCACTTGCTCCCATGCCTTACCATTTTTTCGAGCACGATACAAATCATAATGCGTTTGCTCAGGTGCCTTTGCTGAGAAAACTATCGTTTGCTCGTCAAACGACAAACTATGTGAGTGTATTTGCCACCCCTGCTGCTGCAATGCAGGCAACGGCGACTTGTAATTCGCTTGAATCATCTGCCCATACCCTATACCCAAAGGTAATAAGGTCAGCAACAATGCCATCATATTTTTCATGTTCATTCTTTTTATTTGTGCAAAGGTACAACTTTTTTTGCATATATCAAAAAAAACAACTAACTTTGCAGCCGATTTTAGGTCTCATAGTTCAATGGATAGAATAAGGTCCTCCTAAGACTTAGATTCGGGTTCGATTCCCGATGAGACTACATGTTGACAATTTACAGTTAAGAGTTGATAGGTGACAATGAAAGCAAAATTTTATGTTGTTTGGCAAGGTCGCGAGGCGGGGATATACGACTCGTGGGCGGCATGCGAAGCCCAAGTGAAGGGCGTTGCTGCTAAATACAAAGGTTTTGCTACCCGCGAAGAAGCCGAAGTGGCATTCCAAGCCAATGCGGAGGATTATATCAAAAGGCCCTCTCCAGCCCTTCCTTCAAAGGGAGGGAGTAGTTCGCTTATGAGGAGGGAGAGTAGTCCCATTTTGAGAGGAGAGATAGAGGGGATTCACCTCCCAGCCCTTGCAGTAGATGCTGCGTGCTCGGGCAACCCAGGACTGATGGAGTTGCGTGGTGTAATAGCCGACACGGGCACACAAGTATTCCATCGTGGGCCATATATAGATGGTACCAATAATATCGGAGAGTTTCTAGCCATCGTATTGGGATTGGCCTATTTGCAGCAGCAAAACTTACCTTGGGCATTGTACTCAGATAGCAAAACTGCCATCGCATGGGTAAGGCAGAAACAATGCAAAACCAAATTAGCATGGAGTACAAAGAATCAAGACCTCTTATTGGCTGTACGTGCGGCAGAGAAGTGGCTGCACGAACATACATGGACTACACCTATCTACAAGTGGGATACGGAACATTGGGGTGAGATACCCGCCGATTTTGGACGAAAGTAAGGTACGCTTAGTACATGCGATTGATGGCGTAGTCCAAAAGCGACAATAGACTCTCTTTATATTTATTTTCAGGGAAAATACCGAGCACATCTGTTGCTTTCTTGCGGTACTTCTCCATCAACTGGTGCGCATAGCGAATACCATCATAACGAAGCACAAAGGAGCGAATCTCCTGCTCCGCCTCAAACACATCAATATGTGGAGACTTATTGGCCAATGCCTCGGCTAATTCTTTTATTTGATTTGCCTCTTCCTTAGTAGCACGTTGTAGTGATTTGATAATAGGTAAGGTGGCTTTACCATCACGGATATCATTCATAGTTGGTTTACCCAAGTCTTCAATATCCGAGAAATCAAACACATCATCTTTCAACTGAAAGCATAATCCCAAGTACATACCAAACTGCTTCAGGGCATGGCTCTGACGCGCTGTGGCACCCGAACTAACAGCACCTGCTTCGCAGCAAGCAGCAAACAGATGGGCTGTCTTATGCTGAATCACGCGTAGGTATTGCTCTTCGCTAATCCACATGGATTCACCATCATGCAACTGAATCAACTCACCCGAAGACAATGCTGCTCCTACCTCAGAAACAATACCAAGGATGGTGGTATTACGCAATTCAGCCAATAGGCCAATCACTTTTGCCAATAGGTAATCGCCTACCAAGATGGCAATCTTATTGCTCCACTGCTCTTGTATTGCTTTAACCCCACGGCGCATGGGAGAATTATCCACCACATCATCATGCACCAACGATGCCGTATGCAGCAACTCCAATGACACAGCCGTCTGAATCGTCTTATCCGTTACGCCTTTGCATATCGCAGCCGATAGCAATACCAAGATAGGACGCAACTGTTTGCCACGTTTGGTATGGATATAATCCAACACATTACTTATTAACGTATTGTCTGCTGCCAGCGCTTGACTAAACGCTTGCTCAAATTGCATAAACTCGGTTTGTATAGGCTGACGCAATGCTTTCATCGGATTGTTTACCAATTGATTGAATTTAAGTATCCACGATAGACATCGCTAAAGGATTGCGTTTGATTTTGCCCACCAATAATATAGATATTATTCGCTTTGTCCACCAATACGCTTTGTTTCTGGCGTGTTGTATAGGTCTTTGGCAATTGATTATGCGTCGTATCGGGCATATGCCAATTCATACCTTCGTCATCCGAAATAAGCATATCGCTGCGCCATGTTAGGTCGTTGTCGATACCACCAAACATCATCAAATGATCCGCATATTGGATGACTGATATACCTGTGAGCGAATTGAACTGAGGTTGCTCAATAGTAAAGTCTTTCAGTCGATATCCGGAATAAGGCGCATATTCAAAGTTCCAACGCGTATTAATGGCTTCGCCATTCTTTGCACGTCCTCCTACCACCATGGCGCGTGGACGTTCGCTGCTGCTCTGGAATGTCAAAGCTGCAAAATCGCTGATAGGGAATTGCGCGGGCAATGCACCATCGACTAGTCCTTGCATATCCGTAAATGGCTGAATAAGTGTATCCGTCACAGTCGCCAAATATAGCTGACTGTCAGCACGATTCTCTACCACACACCACGCTTTACCATCGAAGTTCATCAACATCGTTTGTGGCGAAAAGTCTGCTGAAGAATAATCGGTTGCAGTCCAATGGATATTGTCTTGTGACCAATACAAATGGTCATTAGCAATATAATACAACGTATTCTCATGTTGCATAATCTCACGTACTGAGCATGGCGTTGGCAAGCCCGTTAGCGACGTTTGTTTGATCCAATTCTCGCCTGTAGCAGATGTATATAACTCCGTAGAAAAACCATTGTTGACATATACTACCAATTCGTCGTTGACCAACAATGCTTGCGTTTCACAATATTGAGGAGCGAATATTTGCTCTGTTAATTGTTTCCAAACGTATAAATCAGGATCTACTTGATGCACCGTGATATGAATACGATACCATTTCTCATGCTCCAAATCAGAGGAACGAACATAGAGGTATACTGGTGACTGGGTAAAATCAATGGTATCCGCCCCGGTGCTTGTAATGGAGGTGTCTGGCAGAATAAATGTAGCTGAACCAGGAGTAGCCTTATAAGTTACCATAGGCACAACGCTATCAATACGTGTACCGTATGCCAGCGAGTCAATATTGTATATCCAACCTGTATCTGCTCTATGCTCCACTTTATATATCGCACGTGTCAGGCCTGGGTTGGTAGTGTCGGCTTGAAATGTAAAGGAATTGACACGCGCATCCGACGAGGTAAGCATCGTCTCGGTCTTGTTGCATCCTATCAATACAACAGATAATAGCATTAATATAGGGATAAAATACCTCATAATCATAAAATTTCGCACAAAGATACTGCTTTTTTTGCACGTATGCAAAAAAAGTTGTACTTTTGTATGTTTTTTTGAAGAATTATGCTTTTTGAATCCAATATTTTAGACTTATTAAAGATTCTTCCCTACCGTCGGAAACAACGTGAGAAGAGTCGTATGCGCGAATTGCTATCTCAAAAACGTCGCATGCTAACAGTAGAGATGGTGCGTGAAAGTTCCGACCAAGTGGTAGCACTGATTGAGCAATTGCCAGCTTTTCAAACTGCGCAAACAGTGCTGATTTATTATCCCACACGCAACGAAATAGATGTATTGTCACTGATAAAAAAATACAAACGAACCAAGACATTTCTCTTTCCTGTAGTCAAAGGTCGCTCCATGGATGCATGTCCTTATGAAGGCAACGAGAAGATGCATCGAGGCAAATACAATATTCCAGAGCCTACTACTGCACCTTACACAGGGAAAATCGATCTGACGATTGTACCAGGTTTAGCATTCGATGCCAAAGGCAATCGTCTTGGTCGTGGTGGAGGATACTACGATCGATTTATCAGCGCCACCAAATCCCAGTCGCTATTAGTGGGTGTGGGATATGATTTTCAGATGGTGGATAGTGTACCGACCAACCTCTTTGACAAGCACATGAATTATGTAGTTTCGCCAGCCAAAGGCATTATCAAAATAAAAAGGGATTGATTATTGAATCCCTTTTTTTATTGATTACAACTCCAGCTTCGTCTGCTGTGCGCGCTGTGCAATGATCTGCTGATCGGTTTGAGGAGTTAGTTTGGCTTCACCGGTACGATAGTAATATATCATTCCGTATGCCTGGCATTTTTGCAACTTGGCATAAGGCAACTCATCCTTGTAAAAGGCTTCTATCTGATCCCACATATCCAAGATAATCTCATCTGCTTGTTTGCGAAGCGTCTCGGTATCTTCAAACACACGACTATGGGTGCGTTTGTGCAACTGGTGGCTGGTATAATCCTCTTTGAACATCTCATAGTGCACCTTCACCTTATTGATAGTTGGGTTATAGATGGCAAATCCCCCTGCAGCTGTACGTTGGTTTTCGCCATCAATAATATTTTGTCCCCATTCCATCAAGCCCTCTTCTGAACTCAAGTCTGGCAAAGAATCGCTCTTGGGGTCAAGTTTGTATAACTCTTTTTGGCTACGCTTGATCTCACCACGAATCACAGCTAAGTTCAGCACTTGTATAAAATGAGATATGTACATGCGCGCGTTGCGCACACGATGGCGATACTGCTTATTAGCAGTTACTTTGCTATCAAAATTAGCATGGTATTGTGCCACTTGATTCTCAAACTGCATCAAGAATCGTTGCGCTTCAGTGATAGTACGATAATTGACCGCTTGATCATTGTACGCAGCATTACCTGCTTGTTGCACAGCTCGTTGCAAAGCACGCAGACGTGCTTGATCTGTTTTTGGTAATCGACGATAAGGCATATGTTATGTAGTTAAAGAGTTTTAAAAGTGTTAATCTTTTCGGGTGTTGAGTTTGTTGGCTAATTGACGTAATTGCTCAGTCGCTGCATTTTGAGGCAATGTGTCCAATATCAGCAAGGCTTTTTGCGTGTAGTCTTCTACTACGGCTTCACATGCCGCACGCACATTCAGCTGCTCAAAGATGCCTTTGACTGCTGCAATTTTTTCCGTATTATCATCTAATACGCTTCCATACCATTGATGCAATTCCTCTGCGAGTTCTGCATCTGCCAGCTGCTGCGCAGTAAGATAGACATACGTCTTTTTGTTACACGAGATATCTCCACCTACTGCTTTTCCGAACGTTTTAGGATCACCCCAGACGTCTAAGATATCATCTTGTATTTGGAACGCCAATCCCACATTGATACCAAACTGATACAATGCCTCTTGTTGTGCTTCATTCGCACCCGCTAAGTACGATCCGATTTGCAGGGCTGTAGCCAATAGTACCGAGGTCTTCAGCCGAATCATCTTTAAGTATTCTTCGATGGTTACATGCTCTTGACTCTCAAAATCGACATCGTATTGCTGTCCCTCGCAAATCTCGGTAGCCATTTTGTTGAATAGGCGCAACACTTTGTGTAGCTTATCAGCTGGCACCTCAGCGAGCAACTTGTATGCCTCTATCATCATCTGGTCGCCTGAGAGTATGGCTGTGTTTTCATTCCATTGAATATGCACAGTCGGTCTTCCTCTGCGCACTTCAGCTTTGTCCATCACATCATCATGCAGCAATGTGAAGTTATGAAACACTTCCAGCGCCATAGCTGCAGGTGCCACTTCCTGCTCATTGCCGCCAAAGATACCGCATGCAATCATGGCCAATTGAGGGCGCACACGCTTGCCGCCTGCTGCCATGGTATAAGCAATAGGAGCATATAAGCCTTTGGGCTCACGTTCCCAGTTTAGTTTTGCTATTTCGTGGTTTATATCCATATCTGTATGGTACTTTAGGAGTTTAGGAGTTCAGAAGTTGATCTTCAATAATCTCACTCAGCACCTCGCCAATATTCAATCCTGCGGCACGCACTTGTTGTGGAATAAACGATGTAGCAGTCATACCTGGCGTGGTGTTAACCTCCAGCAGATTAATCTGCCAATCGCCTTTAGCATCTCGCCCTATCGCTCCATCACCTGTTAAGATATAGTCCACACGAATAATACCCTTGCAACCTAAGATGTCATATATCTTCAACGTCATTGCCTGTACAGCATCGCGCACCTCATCAGGGATACGAGCAGGAGTGATCTCATCCACTTGCCCATTATATTTCGCATCGTAGTCAAAGAACTCATTGCTGGTCACCACCTCGGTGATTGGGAAAGCTACCGCCTTATCTTTGGTCTTATACACACCACAAGTGATCTCCACACCTTTCATGAACGCTTCACAAATCACCTCACTACCTTCAGCAAATGCTTTCTCTATAGCAGGTACAACTTCTTCTATGGTCTTAACTTTAGTCACGCCAAATGAAGAACCTCCCACATTGGTCTTTATGAAACATGGCAAGCCTACTTGGGCGATGATGGTATCGGGAGTCAGGAGATGGGACTCCGATTTTCGTAGCAACACACTCTCTGCCACGCGTATGCCAAATCCTTTGAGATAGTGATTACACGTAAACTTGTTGAACGTCATAGCCGCAGCCAACACGCCACAACATGAATAAGGTACACCTACCATATCCAAATATCCTTGCAACACACCATTCTCGCCTGGTGTACCGTGAATAGTGATATACGCGAAGTCAAAATTCGTCTTTTCGCCTTTGTAGGTAAATGAAAAGTCATTCTTGTCTATCTCCACCCATTGCTCGGTATCTTCAGGCACGACGCCATTATTCTCCGCAAGTACAGATGCCGTTTGCGCCAACGCCTGCCATACTGTACCACGCAGTTTCACGATAGTGATGTCGTATTTATCCTTATCCAGAAAAGAATATATGCCCGCTGCGCTACGCAACGAAACACCATATTCTGAACTATCTCCTCCTGCAATAATAGCTATTTTGTGTTTCATACTTTTTTATTCATTCAATTGGGCTACAAAGTTACAACAAAAAATGCAAAAATGCAAAAAAAATCGCGAAAAGTTAACTTTTAACGCGATTTTTAACTATGCATACTATATTTATATATTCTATCCCGACATTATCTACGAGAGGGTCCCATTGGTGGACGACCGCCATTCTCATACATCTGTTGCTGCCAAGCCGCATGTCCTTTGGCTTGCAATCCGCCCATGCGGTTGAGTTTGTAGGTGTAGGTCAGCATAAAGTACGTAGGCAGGGTATTGAATTTCTGGTAACTAACGCTGGTCTCGTTGACCGTTTGTACGATATTCTTCTTGTCGTTCAAGAGGTCATACACCTTGAGGGTCAAGGTCGAATTAGCCCATGTCTTATCCAGCGAGAAGTTCCATATCAGTTCGTTTACATCGGTCAAACCTTGGTATCCATGACGAGATGTATAACTCACGTCAGTCGCGATATTCCACGACTTTGGCAAATGGAATGTCACATCGCCCGTGATAATCCAGTCGCCTATATGGCTGATATTCTTCTTGTTGAGCGAGTTGTGTGTCAGCGAATAGATATTGGTATTCTTCACACCTATATCCACGATCTTATGGGTAAAGCGGAGTGTGAGGTCGCTACTCATGCGGAAGTTTCCGGTCTTAGATGCATCGCCCAATGGCAAAGTGTTCGCCTCAATCATTTGTGCGATATGGTCTGCATCCTGCTCACGCAGCACATAGGCCACACGCTGGTTGTAGCTCACTGCGGTGCGGGAATGGAGCTGGAACATCTTCTTGCAGAATGGAGTGTTTGACATAAAGTCTGCACCGATATTCCATGGCATCATTTCGGCATTGACTGTTTGGTTATATCGTTTACCGGTCTTGTCGTAGATGGTGTTATTAACCAGCGCATCTTGAGTCATAGAGGCACGAAGACCTGTCATAATACTGGAGAACTTCTCCTGATTGAAGCGTGAGTACATGGCAAAGATGTTGTGGTTAAACGCTGGATTAAATCCTAAGTTACCCACAGTCTCGTTCATCGCGTCAGAGTTGTTGCGTACTGGTTCCATTTGCTGGATGCTTG
>ERZ808032.40-NODE-40-length-20277-cov-3.563069_pt1 | contig 20277 bp, 22 predicted proteins | sample MGYA00380187_ERZ808032 | MGnify/ENA primary metagenome ERZ808032 (study PRJEB31490, sample SAMN06133378) | cow dung metagenome | isolation source: M10 | host: cow | place: China: Chengdu | collected 2015-05 ...
CAAGGAGACCAAGCTGCTCTTGAAAAACTCACTCGTGCAAACCTACGCTTTGTTGTATCAGTAGCAAAACAGTACCAAAATCAAGGACTAAGCCTACCCGACTTGATCAACGAAGGCAATCTTGGCTTGATTAAAGCAGCACAAAAGTTTGACGAAACACGCGGTTTCAAATTCATCTCTTACGCAGTATGGTGGATTCGCCAATCAATTCTCCAAGCCCTCGCCGAGCAATCTCGCATTGTGCGTTTGCCACTCAACCAAGTGGGTTCGCTCAACAAAATCGGTAAGGCACTTTCAAAATTTGAGCAAGAAAACGAACGCCGTCCGTCTCCCGAAGAACTCGCCGAACAGCTCAACATGGATGTTGAAAAAATTTCGGACACTCTTAAAGTTTCGGGCCGACACATTTCGGTTGACGCTCCGTTTGTTGATGGCGAGGACAATAGTTTGCTTGATGTGTTGGTGAACGATGATTCTCCAATGGCCGACAATCTGTTGGTGAATGAGTCGCTCTCACGTGAGATTGACCGTGCTCTCTCAACACTTACTGACCGTGAGAAGGAGATTATTCAGATGTTCTTCGGTATTGGAATGCAGGAGATGACCCTTGAGGAGATTGGCGATCGTTTTGAACTTACAAGAGAAAGAGTTCGTCAAATCAGAGAGAAGGCCATCCGCAAGCTTCGCAATGCGAACAAGACAGGAATACTACGCCAATATTTAGGATAGACAACCATTCTGAGATACGCCTTACAACGTTTCTATATAATACAAGAACGCTACCGGAATCCGATAGCGTTTTTTTATGTTTTCAAATCCTTTAAAATGGAATATCACAGAAACCTAGGGAACTTCACCGGCGAAGAAGAATTACTCGCTGACAATTCTGTCAATTCGATAGTTGAGGACCATAGCACAGCTTCATATACATCCATATCCAGCAAGTCTGGCTCAGGAAAACCTTTTTTACGCGCCTGTGAAATTTGCTCTATAGCAGAAAGCAAGCGGGAGTCCATCATATAATTCATCAAATTTTTAGCACCCACGCGCTTCCCTTCCCTTATGATTTTCTGATAATCCTCGGGGATAAAACTTTCCACATACTCCACAGCCTCATCTCCCGTCAAAAGCACTCCACCGCTCTTAGTCTGCAATTGCACCGTTGGCGTAGGGTATTTCTGCAGGAAACCCAACGTCCCACAAACGGTCTGCATTCTATTATAAGGTCTTGGAGTTGAAATATCATAATGAAGCATCATACTAACGCCTGACACAGAACGTATCAAAGAGGTATTGGTATGATCTCCAGGAGTTGGTGAAGACAAAGAGACAAGGTAGTCTAACGAGTCGCCACTTGGCAACAACTGACACATTGGTCCTAAAGCATGAGTAGGATACGGATTACCTCCTCTACGACGACCTTGAGCTCGCATCCAACCCTCTTGCACAGTATGTGCATATGCACCTTCCAAGTGCTTAACCCGACCTATTATGCCACGTCGCACAATCTCTCTCACGCCTAAATGCCAGGTGTCATAACAACAGTTCTCTAGCATAACACAGTGCCTACCTGTTTCGCGCGCAACCGACAACAAAGTCTCACACTCAGCCACAGTCATGGCCGCAGGCACCTCCAACGCGACATCCTTCCCTGCCTGCATAGCAAACACCGCCATACGAACATGCCATTCCCATGGGGTGCATATCCAAACCAAGTCAACGTCTGAATGAGAAGCAGCTTCCTGCCAATCAGTATCCTTATCACATCTTAACACAACATTTGCATTTGGCAGCAATGCCAAACGTTCCAATGTCGCAAGACCTCGCTGTCCAAGCCCTATGAGAGAAATATTAACCATTCCTAATATGTATTTGCACTGATTTCATTAGGCATACCGCATCATCTTAAAGGTATATATATTGTCCGACGCTCATCTTCGCCAGCCCATTGACCTATAAGCATATCATTCGAAACTTTAAACCAGGCTCCAAATCCATCACGAATATCATTGCAATATTCACCAAACCAAAAACCACCATCAGCATAGTAATATATACCTAAACCATGACGTTTTCCCATATATATCTCTCCAACATAGCTATCCCCATTGGCAAATGTCTGAGTCAGAAACTTATATCCAGAAGCAACAGTGTCATTTGGCACAACTAGTTCTCCATGCATGCAAATATACTCAAGATTCCCCGTATTCAAACTGTAGCTGCAATAGAATTGCTTATTGCCTACAATGACATTTTCTTTTCCAAAACTAACTCCTTGTAAAAGTTCACCTTTGCAAAATTTACCAACAATCATTTCGCCACTATCACTAACGTACTGCCCATAACCGTACAAAGACAAGCGCGAATCAACCTGGCCAACATACTGCCCCCCAGAAATGCTCAACACAGCACTTTGAAAATCTGTCACATGATCAAGATAAACATTTTCGTACATGGAAGGCACAACATCATACTTACTCAAAGGAGTATGCTGCGACCACACAGGCAAAACCATAAACGCCCACAGTAAGTATACTAAAGAATATCTTTTCATAGCTTTTTACTTAATATTTTTTTCCACACAGAAGGCAACAAACCGGCCCCATCATACAATGGATTTTCTGCAATTTGAGTTCGCACCCATGAACTACTCATATCCACCAGTTTCACATCAGCAAATGTCACCCCTGCCGAAAACGGCGGAATGGCAAATGACACATCGTCTGTCACTCCGCCACTGTTACGAGGCAGCACGATTAACCTATATTGCTTAATTATATCCTGCCATCGATACCATTTGGAGAAACACGCCCAGTTATCCATGCCTATAATCAACACAAATTCTCTATCTGGATGTTTATTAGACAAGAATTGCAATGTTGTGAACATGTAGTTGGGTTTGGGTAAATAAAACTCTACATCCGAGACCTTCACGCAATCAAGGCCATCCGTCGCGATCCTCGCCAATTCCAGGCGGAATGCATCATCCCAAAGTCCATCTGTCTTCAATGGATTCTGCGGACTAACAACCAGCCATAATTCATCAACCAGCCCACATGAAACAATTTCGTGTGCCATTGATGTATGACCAATGTGTATGGGATTAAAGCTTCCGCCATACACTCCAGTTAAAATCTTTTTTGAGTTCCGGATACACATTTCGCAGACAAAGTTACTCCTTTCTGCTGAATTTTTGCTATTTTTGCACAGAAATTTATATTTAATAAGGTATGATACTTTCAATGACAGGATACGGCAAAGCCTCTGCACAATACAGAGACAAGAAGATTACTGCCGAAATCAAATCACTTAATAGCAAGGCTTTGGATCTAACTGCCCGCATTGCCAGCAACTACAGAGAGAAGGAAATGCAATTGCGCACCTTGATTGGAGAACGCTTACTTAGAGGCAAAATAGAGTTCTGTCTTTGGATCGAAAAGGATACTATTGAGCAAACTGCACAATTAAATATACCATTAATTCTGAAATACCTTGAGCAATTCAAAGAAGCCAATGAAAAATATGGCATCCCTTTGCCGGCAAATATTACAGAAGTAATAATCAAAATGCCTGACGCCATCAGTCGTCAGGATACGTCAGAAGAAACCTCTGATGAGGAATGGGCTATAGTTCAACAAGTAACAGAAGCTGCCATAGAGCAACTTATCGAGTTCCGCAAGAAGGAAGGTTTAGCTTTAGAACATAAATTTACAGAGAATCTTAACAACATTGATTCGTTAATGGCTAGCCTCGAACCCTACGAAAAGACTAGGACTGCAAAAATCCGCCAAAGACTAGCAGATGCCCTTTCTTCTATTCCAGAAGTCGAATATGACAGAGGTCGTTTAGAACAAGAGATGATCTTCTATATTGAAAAATTAGATATTAGTGAAGAGAAGCAACGCCTCAAACAACATATAGATTATTTCAGAGAAACCATTGCCATAGAGCACGGGCAGGGCAAGAAACTTGCCTTTATAGCCCAAGAGATGGGAAGAGAAATAAATACTACCGGTTCTAAATCAAACCAAGCAGAAATGCAGAACATCGTAGTAATGATGAAAGACGAATTAGAGCAAATTAAAGAACAGGTCCTAAACGTACTTTAATGTTCTAGCATACAAAGAAATAGATCAGCATGAACGGAAAATGTCTTATATTCAGTGCTCCCAGCGGAAGCGGCAAAAGCACTATCGTCCAGTGGCTCACCAAAGAACACCCCGAACTGAACCTAGTATTCAGCATCAGCGCCACATCACGTCCCCCAAGAGGCACGGAGCAGCATGGGGTGGAATATTTTTTCCTTAGTCCCGAAGAGTTCAAAGCAAAAATAGATGCTCAGGAATTTCTTGAATACGAGGAAGTATATACCGACCGCTACTATGGCACACTTAAAAGCCAAATAGAGGAACAGCTGAAAAACGGCAAGAACGTTATCTTTGACATAGATATAATGGGAGGTATAAACATAAAGAAGTTCTACGGTGAACATGCACTATCACTCTTCATCCAACCTCCCAGCATAGACGAGCTAAGGAAACGTCTAATTGGACGCGCCACTGACAGCGCAGAACAAATTGAGGAACGTCTGGCAAAAGCGGAATACGAGATGTCATTTGCACCACAATTTGACCAAATCATAGTAAACGACAACCTAGAGATAGCAAAAGCAGAGACGCTAAAAACAATACAAAACTTCCTTAACAAAGAATAATTTTGGCAACGATACTTAGCATAGAAACCAGTACCAACGTTTGTTCTGTGGCAGTTGCCGAGGACAATCATGTAATCTTTCACAAAGAGGATTTTGAAGGTCCCTCGCATGCTGTACAATGCGGACTTTTTGTAGAAGAAGCTCTTTCTTTTGCAGAGAGTCATGCCATCCCATTAGATGCCGTTGCTATAAGCGAAGGACCTGGCAGTTATACTGGACTTAGAATTGGGACAAGCATGGCAAAAGGGGTCGCTTATGGAAGGAACGTGCCACTATTAGCCATCCCAACACTACAGTTGCTATGCGTTCCCGTATTGCTATACCACGAAGACATTCCAGAGAACTCACTTCTAATCCCAATGATTGATGCCCGGAGAATGGAGGTCTATTCTGCAGTATATGACAGGAGTTTAAATGAAATTAGAAAAATTCAAGCAGACGTTGTCGAAGCAGAAACTTATATTGAATATTTGAATCGAGGTCCTGTCATATTTTTCGGTAACGGAAGCGATAAATGCAAAAATGTAATAGTACACCCTAATGCATTTTTTATAGAAAACATACACCCTTTGGCATCTAATGCGGCGCCATTGGCAGAGCAAAGGTTGAGAAGAGGGGATTTGGCATCTACTGCATATTTCGAACCATTCTATCTAAAAGATTTCCAAGCAACACAATCTAAAAAGCTTCTATGAGTAACATTCAGTATAATACTAGCAGGAAAAGACTAAAGATGTCAGAATATGGTCGCATCATACAAGATATGGTAAAGTTATGTCTGACCATAGAAGATAGAGTTGAGCGGCAGATATGCGCCCAAAGTATTATCCGGGTTATGGCAAACATTGGACAAGAAAAACTTTCCAATCCTGAAGTGCAGATTAAACTTTGGAATCATTTGGCTTTAATGAGCAGCTACCAACTAGACATAGACTACCCGGTAGAAATTATCTCGCAAAAAGAAGCTACTTCACGCCCTCTTCCGATGCCTATACCACAAGGTAAAATAAAACATCGTCATTATGGATATATAATAGAGGAAGCATTGCGCAAATTAAAAGATATGCCCGAAGGCGAAGAACGTGATGCATTGGTTTGCCAAACTGCAGACAGGATGAAACAGAATCTATTCACCTGGACTCCAGACATCATGAGTGAAGAAAAAGTAAAAAATGACATAGATATATATACAACAGGAAAAAGTATATCAGAAGTCCTTCAAGGGCACAAATATGCAACACTACATACCCTTCCAACAAATGTATTAAAGAAAAAGAAAAAGAAATAAAATAATGCCAGCTTTCATTATTGAGGGAGGACGTCCTCTTAAAGGAGAAATAACACCACAAGGTGCCAAAAATGAGGCGCTTCAAGTTTTATGTGCGACACTTCTCACGGATGAGCCTGTTCGAATTTCCAACCTGCCAGACATAGCAGATGTTAACAATCAAATCAGGTTACTACAAGACATCGGAGTTCGCGTCATTCGTCATGAACAGGGAGACATAACCTTTGTGGCAGACAAGGTGGATCTATGCTATTTAGAAAGCGATGATTTTTTAGACCGATGCGCTCGTCTAAGAGGTAGCGTGATGTTAGTAGGACCATTGATTACACGATTCGGGCGGGCAATAGTCAGCAAACCCGGTGGAGACAAAATCGGAAGAAGACGACTGGACACGCACTTTCTGGGAATCCAAAAACTTGGTGCAGATTTTACCTATAATGAATCAAAGAGCAGTTTTGAAATAACTGCCACTAAACTTCACGGAGCTTACATGCTACTTGAAGAAGCATCAGTAACTGGTACTGCAAACATCATTATGGCTGCAACATTAGCAGAAGGGGTTACCACAATATACAATGCTGCCTGCGAACCATATATACAACAACTATGCAAGATGTTGTGCGGGATGGGAGCTAAGATTTCTGGCATTGGTTCCAATTTACTAACCATCACCGGTGTTGAGAAATTACATTCTACAACACATGCCATTCTACCCGATATGATAGAAATCGGTTCATTCATAGGTATGGCTGCGATGTGTGGCGAAGGTGTACTAATACGAAATGTCAGATTTGACCAGCTCGGCATTATTCCCTCTGTTTTTCAGCGTCTTGGCATAAAATTGGAAGTCAAGGATGACAACATCTTTATTCCAAAACAAGAACATTATGAAATAGAATCATTCCTTGATGGCAGCATTATGACCATTGCTGATGCTCCATGGCCTGGATTAACACCAGACCTCTTGAGCATTCTACTCGTTGTTGCCACACAAGCCAAAGGGAGTATATTAATTCACCAGAAAATGTTTGAAAGCCGACTTTTCTTTGTTGACAAACTTATAGACATGGGTGCGCAGATTATTCTTTGCGACCCACATCGTGCTGTAGTAATTGGACATGACAAACGTTTTCAACTGAAGGCAGCACGCATGAGCTCACCAGACATCCGTGCTGGCATTGCTTTGCTAATTGCTGCGATGAGTGCATCTGGAACAAGTTGCATTGACAACATTGGACAAATAGACCGCGGTTATGAGAATATCGAAGAACGACTAAACCGTTTAGGGGCAAATATTACTAGAGTAGAATGATTGAAACGTATAAAATTGGTTCACTTACTCGCACTCACGGTATTGAGGGTGAACTATCAATGAATTTCACAGATGACGTATGGGATCGCGCAGATGCAGACTACCTTTTCTTAGAGGTAGACGGCATACAAGTGCCATTCTTTTTGGAAGGTTGGCGTTTTCGTAGTGACTCGGTCGCCTTACTTAAATTTCAAGATATAGATTCATCGGAAGATGCACGCGAATACGTTGGATGTGATGTATATTTCCCTAAAGATCTTACTCCTGCTCCAAGCGAAGAAGAAGAACTAACCTGGAAACATTTTACTGGCTGGAGACTGGTAGACACGAATACACAATTCTCTGGAACAATTGAATACGTCGAAAATTCAACTGTAAACACAATCTTTTGCGTTGGAGACAAACTCATACCTGCAACAGAAGACTTTATTGTTAAAATAGACCCTACGGAGAGAACGATATACACTATGCTACCGGAGGGACTTTTAGATTTGTAATACGAGATGAAACGTAAAATATGCATATTGGGGTCTACGGGAAGTATTGGAACCCAAGCCTTAGAAGTAATTGATGCGCACGACGACCTTTTTGAGGCATATGTGTTGACTGCGGGAAACAATGCAGACCTGCTTATCAAGCAAGCACGTAAATTCTTGCCTTGTGCCGTTGTGATTGCAGATGAAAGCAAATATATACAAGTTTGCGAAGCTCTTGCAGATCTGCCAATACAAGTGTATGCCGGAAGTGATGCCATTTGCCAAGTTGTAACTATGGAACCAATAGACATGGTTCTAACTGCTCTCGTAGGTTTCAGTGGTCTTCAACCAACAATATCCGCGATAAAAGCGCGCAAACCCATTGCCCTTGCCAATAAGGAAACTCTGGTTGTTGCAGGTGAATTGATAACATCCTTGTGTAATGAATATGGTGTTCCCATGCTACCTGTTGATAGCGAACATTCAGCTATCTTTCAAAGTTTAATGGGAGAGAATAGCCCCATTGAGAAAATAATTCTTACAGCCTCGGGAGGACCTTTCCGCAAATTCACTTTGGATGAGATGGAAAAAGTAACAGCCGCCCAGGCACTCAAACACCCTAATTGGGATATGGGAGCCAAAATTACCATTGACTCAGCAACCATGATGAATAAGGGCTTTGAGGTAATTGAGGCAAAATGGCTCTTTGGTATTGATGCGAGTAAAATACAAGTAGTTGTACATCCCCAAAGCATAGTTCACAGTGCAGTACAGTTTGAAGATGGGGCTGTAAAAGCGCAACTTGGAGCACCTGATATGAGAGTGCCTATTCAACTTGCTCTGTCTTACCCTGCACGACTGAAAAGCGATTTCCCACGCATTAATTGGTGGGATCTCCAAGATCTCACTTTTGAACGTCCTGATTTAGACCTTTTCCCCTGCCTTGCGCTGGCCTACAAAGCAATAAATATTGGCGGCAACGCTCCATGCGTTGTAAATGCCGCTAATGAAGTGGTAAATCTTGCCTTTAGACAAGAGCGATGCAGATTCTTGCAAATGGCAGAAATAATCAATAAAACGCTCGAACAAATACCACATATAAAGGAACCTACTCTTGAAGATTATCTTGAAACAGACAATCTTGCACGCCATACCGCGAGGTTACTTTTGCAGTAATTTATCTAACACAAATCCAAACTTCAACAACCTATATGGATATCATTTTAATCAAAGCCATACAACTAATATGTTGCTTAAGTCTACTTGTCTTCGTACATGAAGGAGGACACTTCCTTTTTGCCAAATTCTCAGGAGTAAAAGTTGAAAAATTCTATCTATTTTTCAATCCCTATTTCCATCTCTTTTCAACAAGAGACAAATGGTTTACACGCTTATTCCCATATTTTAAAGACAACGAAACTGAATATGGCATAGGCTGGTTGCCTCTAGGCGGATATGTAAGTATCGCAGGCATGGTTGACGAGACAAAAGGTGCCGATGAGATTGAGAAACAAGAACCACAAGACAGTGATTTCAATCAGAAGCCCGTATGGCGCCGTTTCCTCATAATGGCAGGTGGCGTAATGTTCAATATCATTGCAGCATTAATCATATATACCTCAATCATGTTCACTTGGGGCAAAGAAATCATTCCGATGCGCAATCTGCCAAATGGATTGAATTACAATGCTGAAGCACAAGCAATTGGTTTTAAGAATGGAGACACGCCAATACGTATTGACGGGAAGAATATTGAAGGATTCAGCAATGCACTGATGATGGATATCTCTGAAGCCGAAGTTGTGACGGTACTACGTAATGGAAAAGAGGTTGATATTCTAATCCCAAGCGAAGGTATATCTTTGCTAGATATGCAAAAATACCCCACCTTTTTTTCATTACCAATCAAACCATATGTAAAAGATGTTCTCAAGAATAGTCCAGCTGATATTGCTGGCATAAAGAAGGGAGCGCTCTTCTTGTCCATCAATGATAAGAAAACACTTGACATAACAGATGTAAACATGGAGTTGGCACGAATGAAAGACATCATCAATGCAGATGGATGTACTTCAGAGGATAGTTTACGTGCCATGAATATCACTCTCGTGGTATTGCAAAATGGCTCATTAATCAATGACACACTACATTTGTCACTAGCCAATGATTTAAAACTTGGCATAGAATGGGATTCAAGTTTTATAAATAACATCAAAAAAGAACACATTTCCTTCACCTTTATGCAAAGCATACCTGAAGGTTGCATATTAGCATGGGAAACCATATCAAACTATGTCATCTCACTAAAATATTTATTTAGCAAAGAAGGAGTACAGCAAGTTGGCTCATTCATTACCATTGGCGACTTGTTCCCCGCGACATGGGAATGGCATGATTTTTGGAGTATAACTGCATTTATCAGCATAATACTTGCAGTGATGAATATTCTACCCATTCCTGGATTGGATGGCGGACATATTGTTTTGCTCATTTACGAAGGTATTTTCAGAAGGCAACCTTCCACTAAAGTACTTGAAATCATTGAAAAGATCGGTCTATTTATTTTATTCGGTCTTATGATTCTTGCTTTTAGCAATGATATCATCAACAGAATGGTTCCATGGATTATGGACTTAATCAACTAGGTCTGTTAAGTTCGCAAATAAAACTTTAATATTTGAAAAAATAAGAAACGAAACACATGTATTTCATTATATTTGGTGTTATTGCTTTGGTAAGTTTCCTAGTTCAATGGAACCTTAAAAGCAAATTTGAGAAATATGGCAAAGTCAAACTACCTAACCGAATGACAGGAAGGGATGTGGCAATCAAAATGTTACATGACAACGGAATCTATGATGTAAGGGTTATCAGCACACCTGGCCAACTGACAGATCACTTCAACCCTATTGATAAAACTGTAAATCTAAGCAACAATGTCTATAATGACTATTCTGTTGCAGCAGCTGCTGTAGCTGCTCACGAATGTGGCCATGCCATACAGCATGCAAATGCTTATACACCGCTAAAAATGCGAAGCGCTATGGTTCCAATTGTAAGTTTTGCCTCAAGTTGGATGCAATGGATATTATTAATTGGCATACTTACTATAGAAGCATTCCCACAGATTATGCTTGGAGGCATTATCTTGTTTGCCATGACCACTCTTTTTGCTTTTATCACTCTGCCAGTAGAAATTGATGCAAGCATGAGAGCTTCCGCATGGCTACAAAAAGCCGGAATCACGACCTATCAAACACATCACATGGTAAGCGATGCCTTAAGAAGTGCCGCATATACATATGTTGCAGCTGCTTTGGGTTCGTTAGCAACATTGGTTTACTACATAATGATGTTTTTAGGCAGAAGCAGAGATTAACCATACAACCCCTTGAATCTTATTGGATAATGAATACTAAATCCCTCCTTATTCTCTTTTGGCTCATAAGTGTTCAATGCCTGGCAAATAATAAAATCCAAATTGAAGACACGGCAGTCACTGATTCTTTTTGTATACTTTTAAAGAAGCCTCTCTCACAAGAGAATATTGTCACATGGAATATTCCAGACAGCCTTGAGCCCAATGCCAAGATGAATTTCTTCCTTGGGACAAAAGGAACAAAACCCAAGGAAGGATACCCAGTGTATATATACTTGCATGGTTCCGGACCTAGAGACAGAGAGTGGGCAACTGGCCTTAAATTAGCGAATGGATTCCAAGATGCGCCATCAATGTATATAATCCCACAAATTCCACAGGAAGGCGAATGGTACAGATGGTGGCAACGCAGTAAACAGTGGGTATGGGAGAAATTATTGCGAATTCTGATGAGCATGCCTGATGTAGACAAGACCCGAATATACATTTTTGGTATTTCCGAAGGAGGATATGGCAGCCAGCGCCTCGCATCATTCTATGCAGATTATTGGGCCGCAGCAGGTCCTATGGCAGGTGGAGAACCTTTGAAAAATGCTCCGGTAGAGAACCTTGGCAATGTGCCGCTAAGTTTTCTGACTGGAGAGAAAGATTACATGTTTTATCGTCATCTGCTTACAAAGACTACTGGAGAAAAATTAGATAGTATGCAACTATTATTCCCCCAAGAATATATCCATTGCGTAAAACTTATCCCAAATAGAGGACATTCCATAGATTATACCCCTACTACACCATGGTTGGCACAATACAAGCGCAATGCACAACCAAAACACTTCATTTGGGAAAATTTTGAGATGGATGGAATAAAACGCAATGCATTCTATAACATACAGGTTTTGGAGGAGGAAGATGCCTTCCGTACACAATACGAATTTACTACCAATACAGACAACAGCTTAGACATAAAGGTTAATGCCATCAGTTACAATACTATATGGAAAGACCCCCACTGGGGAATAGATATGCTCTTTGACAAAAAGCTCACTCCCGCCCAACATGGTCACCTACGTATTTTTCTGTCAGACATGCTAGTTGATTTAAGTAAAAAAATAACAATCCGCATCAATGGAAAGCAGATTTTTCATGGAAAAGTAACAAAGTCCAAGAAGACACAAAGAATTGCAGAAAGCCTATGGGGAGACCCAATGCGTAACTTCAAACATGCAGTAGAAGTTAAATGGTAAACAAACTCATGTTCTCAACATAAAAATAAGAGCATACTTTTTGTAATTATCCCGCTTATTCGTACCTTTGTATGATTTTTCAAAGCAAATAAGCAAGATAATTATATGAAGTACGGATTTGACAACGATAAATATATCCGCATCCAAAGTCAGCACATTAGAGAGAGGATTGCAAAGTTTCAAGGAAAATTGTATCTAGAATTGGGGGGGAAACTCTTTGATGACCACCATGCTAGTCGCGTCCTTCCTGGATTCCAGCCAAACTCAAAACTTAGGATGCTATCCCAACTGTCTTCTCAGGCTGAAATTATTATTGTAATCAGTGCAGTAGACATTGAGAAAAACAAGGTAAGGCAAGACCTTGGCATTACATATGATGAAGATGTATTGCGTTTGAGAAACGAATTCCTGAATTGTGGTTTTATGGTAGGAAGTGTGGTGATAACACATTTCAATGGCCAAAGTTCTGCAGAAACCTATCGCCGCCGATTGGAATTACTTGGAATAAAAACCTACTATCATTATACTATTGAGGGATATCCAAACAACGTTGCCCTAATTGACTCCGATGAAGGTTTTGGCAAAAACGATTTTGTTGAAACAGAACGACCTTTAGTAATCGTAACGGCACCTGGTCCAGGTTCTGGCAAAATGGCTGTCTGTTTATCACAATTGTACAATGAACACAAACGAGGAGTAAATGCAGGCTATGCCAAGTTTGAAACATTCCCGGTTTGGAACCTGCCCTTAAAGCACCCCGTCAATATCGCTTATGAAGCTGCAACAGCAGACTTAAACGACGTAAACGAGATTGACCCATTCCACATGGAAGCATACAATCAGGTGGCTATCAGCTACAATCGTGACGTAGAGATTTTCCCCGTACTAACCAGCATTTTTGATGGCATATACGGAACCTGTCCATACAAGAGCCCTACTGACATGGGTGTAAACATGATTGGCAAATGCATATCTGATGACGAAGTATGCCGAGAAGCTGCAAAACAAGAGATTATCCGTCGCTACTACACTGCCGTAAACAAGATGGCATTAGGAGCAATGAACGACACCGAAGTCAACAAGATCCGTTTGCTGATGCAGCAGGCTCATATCTCCACAGACGACCGAACTACAACGGTAGCGGCAAAGAAAAGAGCCAAGGATACCAATGAGGAATGTTCTGCAATACAGTTGAATGACGGAACAATGATTACTGCAGGAAGCAGCGTACTGTTGGGTACATGTGCCAGTTTGCTACTAAACGCGCTTAAGCACCTAGCAGGAATTGACCACTCTGTAAAACTTATTTCACAAGACTTTATCGAACCCATACAAAAGACAAAAGTCGATTATTTGGGAGGCAACAACCCTCGTCTACATATGGACGAAGTCCTTGTTGCCCTATCCGTTCTATCACTAAATGACAGCAATTGCCGCCGCGCACTGGCAATGTTGCCAGAGTTAAAAGGGTTGCAGGCCCATGCCACAGTTATGCTCAGCCAAGTAGATCAAAAGATATTGAAAAAACTGGGTATATCACTCACATGCGACCCTGCAAGCAAGAAATAAGATGAATGAACTTCCACGCGACCCATTCATGCTCATGAGCATCATCAACATGAAACTCAGAGATTTTTATCCTAGTCTTGATGCACTATGCGAAGACTTGAATATTGAAAAAGAGATTATCACCACAACATTAGGCAGCATCGGAATGGAATATAATCCCGACACGAACAAGTTTTGGTAACATGAAAGAAACTAAAGTATTACTCATCACCGGTTATTTAGGGAGTGGAAAAACAACTCTTTTGAACAGAATACTCAACAACAAAAGAGGAATACGATTTGCTGTTATAGTAAATGACATTGGCGAGGTTAACATTGATGCAGATCTAATACAAAAAGACGGCATTGTAGACCAGCGAGACGACTCACTGGTAGCACTGCAGAATGGTTGCATCTGCTGTTCCTTGAAGATGGATTTGGTGTTACAGCTTCGCGAGTTGCTAGAGAGTGAGCGTTTTGACTATATTGTAATCGAAGCCTCAGGAATATGCGAGCCTTCTCCAATTGCACAAACAATCTGCGCATATAAGCAGTCTTTAGACCTGAATACCTTTAATGCTTCCCCCATTACACACATTCCAACTCTTGACTGCATTTGCTCCGTTGTAGATGCATTACGTTTAAAAGACGAGTTTGGGTGTGGCCTAGATCTTACTGGCACAACGATAGCAGAAGATGATATCGCCAACCTTGTTATACAACAAATAGAATTCTGCAACACAATACTATTAAATAAGGCTAACGAGGTTACAGAAGAGGAACTTGGGCGAATACGCGCCATACTGCAAACCATACAGCCAAAGGCAGAAATAACCACATGCAACTTCTGTGATATAGACTTAGACAAACTCCTTTATACTGGCCTTTTTGATTTTGAAGCCGTTGCCACTTCTGCAAAATGGATTGAGGAGTTGGACAAACAGCACAAAGAAGAGGAAGAAGATCACCACAAGACATGCCACACTCATCATCATCATGAAGAAGAAGAAGAAGCATGCCCACATTGCGGACACCATCATCACAACAATCATGATGAACACTGTTGCTGCGGACACAGCCATGATGCAGAGCATTCGCATGGAGATGAATATGGCATTCACACATGGGTTTTCTATAGCCGGCGCCCATTAGACCTTGGTAATTTTGACCATTTCGTAGCTCGCCATTGGCCCAAAAACATAATACGGGCAAAGGGCATGTGCTATTTTAGAGGCGAAGAACATATGTGTTATCTTTTCGAGCAAGCAGGCAGGCAAGTATCAATGCACCAAGCAGGACAATGGTATGCAACTATGCCCGAAAACGAATTAAAACAAGTGCTCGCAAAAGACCACAGACTACAGGAAGACTGGCACCCCCTCTATGGAGACAGGATGCAAAAAATTGTTTTCATAGGTATAGACATGGACATTGAAGACCTTAATGCAAAGCTACAGGCATGTCTCTGCGATTAAATGCACACATAAAACCATTATAAAACAAAATGATTGAATTCGTAAAAAATCATTACATGATAATAGTTTGGGCAGCATCTATCATTATCATTTATGCATATGCCTATCTAGACTACATTTATTACAAAAATAATCTTAAGGAAAAGATTGAGAATTTTTATAATGCGCTTACAGAAGAAGAGTAATAAAAGTGTTTTTTTATTTGCGTATTAACTACGTTATTTGTAACTTTGCATTAGCAAAGGAACTTCCTTAAAACAAAACTCCAATTTCAATGAAATAAGATTAAAAAAACTATAAAAATTATGACAAAACAGGAACTTGTGCGTAGTATCTCGCACCAAACAGGTATCGAACAACCAGCCGTTTTGGCCACAGTTGAAGCTCTTATGAGCATCATTAAAGAAACAATGGCAAATGGCGAAAATGTTTATTTGCGTGGTTTCGGTACATTCAACCTCAAAAAGCGCGCTGCAAAAACTGCACGTAATATCACAAAAAAGGAAACTTTGATTGTTCCAGAGCATTTCATTCCTGCCTTTAAAGCATGCCCAGAATTCTTGAACATGGTAGCAGATTTGAAAGAACTCAAGAAAGACTAGAAAATATACATAATAGCAACATGGTGGTGTGTCATTTTTGACACACCACCATGTTGTTTATATAAAATTGTTGATTCGTAAACAAAAGATTGTTGTTGCGACATAAATATATTGTTGATACAACAACAAACATTTGTTGACTCATCAACAAAAAAATATAAGGCACCATTCTAAAAAGAATGATGCCTTATATATCTTTAGAATTATATGAAATTATTCACCCTTCAATGTGAAACGCTTCATGTCAACAATGGTCAACTCCTTGTCAATACTCTGCAAATATTGCTCAACAGTCAGATTCTTGTCCCAAATATATTCCTGAGACAGCAAGCAAGACTCCTTCAAGAACTTGTTGAGACGACCCTTAGCAATATTCTGAATCATTGCCTCGTTAAGGTTTGCAGCCTTTTCTGCAGAAGTTGTTGCGATAATTTCCTTTGCACGAGCAACATCCTCAGCAGTAATCCAACCCTTTGCCATATTGCTTTCCATGTGGTCCTCGCTATCAACATGCGCAGGATTAATGCCAGCCTTCTTCAAAGCTGCCTCAACAGCCTTCTGAACCTGCTCTGCCTTGGTCTTTTCTATTGCTACAGCAACCTCATTGTCCTTAACTTCCTGGCTTACACCGCTCTCGTCAATAGCAACAGGAGCAGCAGAAGCAATCTGCATGGCTATGTTCTTGCCACAATCAGGGTCGGAAACAGGCTTATTGAAAGCAAGCATAGCACACAAACCGTTACGGTTCATGTGGTTGTAGGTAGCCACATTCTCACTTTCGATAACACAGTATCCATCCAATTCCATTTTCTCACCAGTGATACCACTACGTGCAATAACAGCGTCCTGAATGGTTCCATCGCCCATTGGAAGAGCTTTAACTTCATCCAAAGTCTTGCACTTTGCTGCAACTGCTGCATCCAGAATCTCACGTGTTAATGCAACGAAGTCTGCATTTGTTGCAACGAAATCAGTTTCGCACTTCAAAGCAATAATTGCTGCAAAGCCATTCTCTGACTTTACGAGTACACAACCCTCAGAAGCTTCACGATCGCTACGCTTAGCTGCAACTGCAGCACCCTTTTTACGCAAGTATGCTACGGCGCCATCCATATCGTCGCTCTCAGCCAAAGCCTTCTTACAATCAGCCAAGCCAGCACCGGTCATTTCACGGAGCTTCTTGATATCAGTCATTGTAACTTCCATAATCGTATTTTTTATGTTTATACTTATTTAATTTAATCGGAAAGTCTTGTAGAAAATCCCTTGTAAAAATTTGAAAGAAAAGGGTTAGAGAATGCTATATATCTGCGTCCTCTAACCCATGTATTCAATGCAGGACTATATTAATTAAGCCTCTGCCTTCTCTTCCTTCTTAGCAGGAGCCTCATCTGCCTTCTCAGCCTTACGCTCCTCCAAACCCTCGTTGATTGCTGCGCAAACTGCGTTCAAGATAGCCTCAACGCTACTGCTTGCATCATCGTTTGCAGGAATAACAAAGTCAATGTTGTCGGGGTTAGAGTTTGTATCAACGATACCAAACACAGGAATACCCAAACGGTTTGCCTCTGCTACAGCGATGTGCTCCTTCATAACGTCAACAACGAACAGTGCGCTAGGAAGACGTGTTAGGTCTGAAATAGAGCCCAGATTCTTCTCAAGCTTAGCGCGCTGACGAGTTACCTGAAGCAACTCACGCTTAGAAAGATTGCTATATGTACCATCCTCAATGAGTCTGTCAATTGTACTCATCTTCTTAACTGCCTTGCGGATTGTTGGGAAATTAGTCAACATACCACCGGGCCAACGCTCGATAACATATGGCATATTAATAGACTGTGCCTTCTCGGCAACAACGTCCTTGGCCTGCTTTTTTGTTGCAACAAACAAAACCTTCTTACCGCTCTTTGCTATGTTCTTCAATGCCTCAGCAGCAGTATTAACCATACCAACGGTCTTGTGAAGGTCGATAATATGAATGCCGTTCATGTCCTTAAAAATATAAGGAGCCATAGCGGGATTCCATTTTCTCTTAAGGTGACCGAAGTGACAGCCAGCCTCCAATAGAGTTTCAAATGATGTTCTTGACATTTGTTTAATTGTTTTTGTGTTGTTTACTTTCTTTTTGATATTGCCTTTTAGACAACCAACCAACGAGTAGTCCATACAATAAGGAATCTCGCAGGTTTAGATACTAAACTCGCATCTAATTCGCCCAAGCAATAATATATAATATTAACGCTTGCTGAACTGGAAGCGACGACGTGCCTTGGGACGACCTGGCTTCTTACGCTCTACCTCACGGCTATCACGAGTAATGAAACCTTCTGCACGGAGAGCCTTTTTGTCTTCTGCATTAATCTTAACCAGTGCACGAGCAATAGCCAAACGCAAAGCCTGGCTCTGACCGGTGAAACCACCACCCTGGAGATTAACCTTGATATCATACTTCTCTGCAACGTCGAGCAGGTTCAAAGGCTGCTTCACAACGTACTGCAGAATGCTGCTGGGGAAGTACTCGGTCAAGTCACGCTTGTTGATGGTAATCTTACCGCTACCCTCCTCAACGTATACGCGGGCTACGGCACTTTTGCGGCGGCCCAATGCATTAATTACTGCCATTTTCTTGTATTACTTGTAGAGGTTAATATCAATTGCTTTAGGAGTTTGAGCTGCATGCTTGTGCTCAGCACCCTCATAAACATATAAATTAGTGATAATCTGACGAGCCAGCTTGTTCTTGGGAAGCATACCCTTAACAGTGCGGCGAATCAACTTTTCTGCACCATTAGGCTTAGCCAAAATATCAGCAGGAGACTCACTACGCTGACCACCGGGATAACCAGTATAACGAAGGTACTCCTTCTCTGTCATCTTGTTACCAGTGATAATGATCTTCTCTGCATTAATGATAATCACGTTATCACCACAGTCCACGTTAGGAGTGAACTCAGGCTTGTACTTACCTCTAAGGATTTTTGCCACCTTACTAGCCAGACGACCGAGGACCTGGTCTGTAGCGTCCACTACAACCCACTCCTTCTTAACAGTTGCCTTATTGGCAGAGATGGTCTTGTAACTCAATGTGTCCATTGTTCTTTTTTGTTTGTTGCTAATTAATTTACATTTCGATTCTTCGGAATGATTCACGGACCAATGCTGAGGCCAATCAGACATCTATCCACACAAACCACAGGGCCCTTAAAGGGCTCCGTTGATAATAATCGGCGTGCAAAGGTACTACTTTTCTATTAATATACAAGCACTTTATCCTACTTTTTGTTAAAAAAACTAATATATCCGCATAAATAGAGGAAAATAGTATAACTTTGTATCACAACAACATTTCGTTTGGCTATACCCTAACATTACAAGGGTACATTAATACAGGATACACATTATTATTAATATTATATCAAACAACAAATATGCTATCACCCTCATTGCTTAGCGCCAATTTTGGCAATCTTGAGAAAGACATGGAATGGTTTAACTCTAGCGCCGCCCAATGGCTACACATTGACATTATGGATGGTGTTTTTGTTCCCAATATTTCCTTTGGTTTTCCTGTTCTCAAGTATGTATCCAAACTTACCCAGAAACCATTAGACGTACATCTAATGATTGTTGAACCGCAGAAATTCATCCCAGAAGTAAAAGCTCTTGGAGCATACCTCATGAATGTTCACTATGAAGCGTGTCCACACATACATAGGGTTATTGGCCAAATCCACGATGCAGGCATGAAGGCAGGAGTTACACTTAACCCAGGTACGCCAGTCAGTGTTCTTGAGGATATTATTTGCGATGTCGACCTTGTACTCCTCATGAGTGTCAATCCGGGGTTCGGAGGACAAAAGTTTATCCCACATACCTTCAACAAAGTCCGTGCACTACGAAAAATAATTGATTCAAACAACAGCAAGGCACTTATCCAGGTTGATGGTGGAGTGGGTTTGGATAACTGGAAGCAGTTACGCGAAGCAGGTGCAGATGTACTTGTTGCAGGCTCTGCCGTTTTTGGCGCAGAAGATCCAATGACCGTATGCGAAATAATGAGCAAATGAAAAGCAAGATATTAATAGTTACCCTAATCCTCACATGGTCATCACTCCACTGCTATGGAGAAGACTATACTACACTGGTCAAAAACGGCATAGAGGCCCTAAGACAAGACTCTCTCTCTAAGGCCGAAGGTCTTTTTTTACAAGCTATAGACACAAAGCCGTCAGAAAAATC
>ERZ808032.41-NODE-41-length-19803-cov-3.532343_pt1 | contig 19803 bp, 16 predicted proteins | sample MGYA00380187_ERZ808032 | MGnify/ENA primary metagenome ERZ808032 (study PRJEB31490, sample SAMN06133378) | cow dung metagenome | isolation source: M10 | host: cow | place: China: Chengdu | collected 2015-05 ...
TCTGTCTCACCTGTGGGGTCACCAGCAACAACATAACCCTCATCGCTCTCAACGTACTGGTTAGCCTCATTGTACTCGGCAGCAGTCTCCTCGGTGAAGACGATGTTTCTGGTGTTAGTCCACACATTGGCATTGTGAATCTGGTAGTAACCGGGAACGATGTTAGACAGTGAGCGAGATACGCGGCTGTCCTCTACTTCCTTAACCAAAGCCTTGTAGTCAGCCAACAGCTGCTGCATTGCCTCCAAGGTGCTGTAGTTGGGGTCTACATAGTTGGGATCCTCCTCATAAGCTGTGTAGAATTCATCAACCATTGTACCTACTGCATCTACCAGTTCAAGCAGTTCGTTAGCCTTTTCCTCGGGATACTGGCCAGGGCCATTACCGATAGCTTCACCTTCTGAAAGTGAAATGTAAAGAGCGCTCTCGATAAAGGTGTTGTGGTAAGCAACCACTTCCTCAAAAGCAGAGAAGTACTGGTTCTCGTCGCCAACAATCACGATTTCGAACAGGTTCCATACGTTGTTACCCTCTGTACGGTCCTTTACTTCACCGCTATCCCAGAATGAAAGACCATTGCCAGCACCATTGTTGTCAACGATATTAGCGAAAGGAGCCTTGTTCCAGCCGAAACGGCCCTCCTCGTTCTCTACACCTTCAATCTTGATGCGGTAGAAGTTGAACTCGCCAGCCAAACCAGCCTTGTACTGGAACTCAGAAGCATTCTTGAGGTCTGCACCCATCCACTCGCCGTTGGCATACTGGATGTTGTACACACCCTCCTTGTCTGCAACAGGTACGAAGCGAAGCAGGTGTGTTGTGTAGCTTGAGTAGGCAACACCAGACTCAAGGCACATAGCCTCGGTAACAGCAGTGGTGGTCTTGTGGGCTAATTGTGCCTCTCCATTTTCATTGTTGCCTTTGTTGTAAACGAAACCGCCAGTGAACTCTGACAGCTCTTCGCCTACAGTTGCCTGGGTGCCTGCACCACCGCCCCCTTGGCGGGCCTGATAAACAAAGTACCACTGGTTGGGTACCATCTCAGCTTGTGCAGTACCAGCCTTGATAATTTTGCCCACGGGCTTCTCGGTGGTAACTACATCCTGCGCAACAGCGCTAATGCAGCACACAAGCATCAGAAAAAGAAAAGATGTAATCTTTCTCATAATTGATTTGTGTTAGGTTAATAAATTAAGTTAATTGAAAAATAGTTTTTAGGGTTAGTATTAAAGTGGTATATTATATATAAGGTGTGCTTCAGGCATAAAGATGCCTATTGCGGTACAAAGTTACACAATTCTTCTTATGCATGTGTGCGTGTAATATATTAGTATGCGTTGTTTAAGATAATTTAACATTTAAGAAAATAAAAATTGTGGTTCCTGTTGCAGATTAATAAAAAAAATGTAACTTTATCGCTGATTATGATGATAATGCAGAGTCCTTTGGTATGGTTGGCAAGAGTGAGGCACCGTAGGGGTTATGGCGTCCACTCGCCTTTTGCGTTTGACTTCATAACTAATGTTGTCTACAACAGGGAAAGGTACTATGCCTACGAGCAGATAGACAAGGGGCTGCGCTGGTGGCAGAAGGCAAGGGTGAGGAGCGTGAGGCGCCTGCTGTTCAGGCTGGCAAATTTCCACCAGCCGCGCACGATAGGAATAATGTGTTGCGACAAGGCATTGCTTGAGGCTTGCCGCTGTGCTGTAAGAGGCTTGACGGTGCAGGATTTGCACAAGGCTGATGCTGTGGACATGATAGTGGCAGACAGGGCAGACGAGCTGCTGCTCCGGTGCGTTAAGGACGGCACCATGATGGTGTTGCTGAACCTGCGCCAGAACCGTGAGTTCTGGAAGAGGGTGAAGGCGGATGAAGGCATTACGCTCACTTTTGACATGTATGATATCGGTGTGGCGCTGGCAAAGAGAGTGTTGAACAAACAGGATTATGTGGTAAATTGGTAACGGTATGGCAAAGGTATATACCAAAACGGGTGACGAGGGCACGACGAGTCTTGCCGGTGGCGAGCGCGTGAGCAAGCATTGCGCCCGCCTTGAGGCCTATGGCGAGGTGGATGAACTTAATAGCGGACTTGGCTGGCTGTTGTGTGTTCTGGCCGATGAAAAGGCAAGAAACATAGTTGTTGAGTGCCAAAACGTACTGTTTGCGATAGGTGCAATTCTGGCATCTGCCCCAACAATGGCAGTGCTGCCAGAGGATGTTGCTCTGCTGGAAAGGCAGATGGACGAGTGGAACAAGGAAATGCCGGGGTGGCGCGGGTTCGTTTTGCCTGGTGGCACGGAAGCGGCGGCAAGGGCACATATGTGCAGAACAGTTTGCCGTAGGGCAGAGCGCAGGATTTTTGCCCTGGCAGAGCAGGTTACGCTGCCGGCTGACTTGCTTAAGTATATGAACAGGTTGAGCGATTTACTGTTTGTCTTGGCTCTGCATGAAAACTTTTTGGCAGGAAAAGATGAAATTGTTTGGCAAAAGCGTGGGTAGTTTGAATATAAATACTATCTTTGTGCTCGAAAAACATTAAAAATAAAACAAAAAGATATGTATTGGACATTGGAATTGGCATCTAAGCTGGAGGATGCGCCTTGGCCAGCAACCAAGGAGGAGTTGATTGACTATGCTACACGAAGCGGTGCTCCACTTGAGGTGATTGAGAATCTTGAGGAGATAGAGGATGAAGGTGAGGTGTATGAGACCATAGAGGATCTGTGGCCGGATTATCCTCAGAAGGAAGACTTCCTGTGGGATGAGGAGGAGTATTAGTATAGGAACAATATAAAAATGAGGGAGCCGGGCAATAAAGTTCGGCTTCCGTACGTTATAGTTAGTGATGAAGAGGCTATTGATGACAATGATGATGGTGCTGCCCGTGGCGGTGGCGCTGGCACAGGACGATGTAGCCTTCACTAATTACTGGAACTTCCAGAGTTTCTACAACCCGGCAGCGGCCGGGCGTTCGAAGATGCTCGACATACAGGGAGCATACCGCATGGAGATGCTCGGTTTTGAGGACGGCGGACAGACGATGCTGATACAGGCGGACATGCCTATGTTTTTCGTGCCAAAGGCAGAGAGGCATGGCATAGGAGCCGGCTTTATGAACGATAAAATCGGTCTTTTTACAACCAAACGCATGTGGCTGCAGTATGCCCACCATTATCCCATTGGCGAGAAGTACATATTGAGCGGCGGCCTGAAACTGGCTATGCTCTCAAACGCATTCAAAGGTTCGGAGGTAGACCTGGGTGAGGGCAGTTCGGATGAACTTGTGCCAACGTCGGATGTCAACGGTACCGGTTTCGATCTTGACTTCGGACTGAGATTCGAGAGACGCAACCTGTGGTATGCAGCAGTATCGGTGATGCACCTGATGTCGCCGACAATATCCTTGGGAGACGAAAAACTGAACCAGATAAAGACCTCTCCCACGATATATGCCAACGGCGGGTATATGCTGAAGTTTAGGCAGCCGCAGTTTTCCTTGCGCACCGATGCAATGTTCAGAACTGACATGCAGGCGTGGAGAGCCGACGTGACGGCACGTTTGTGCTACGATGGCGAGAAGGGCAGAATGTATGCAGGTGTTAACTACAGCCCCATGGTGAGCGTATCGCTTTTGCTGGGTATTACATATCATGGAGTGAACTTTGGCTACAGTTACGAGATGTACACCGGTGGCATTGCCGTGCAGAACGGTACACACGAACTGCATATAGGTTACCAGATGGAACTGAATCTGTCTAAAAAAGGCAAGAACAGACACCAGTCGGTAAGATGGCTTTAGCGAACGGAAATCGGAAATCGTAAAACGGAAAACCTTAGCGAACGGAAAGGTGAAAACGGAAAACTGAACTGCCATCCTTTCTCCCCCTCAGGGGGAGCGCCCGAAGGGGAGGGGGTGGATGATACAAACGGAAAAGTGAAATTTGCGAATAAGCGAGAGTTACCAACCTTGTTTGAATTGCCGAGCGAAAGCAGATTAAAGACCGCAAAGCGGGATTAGAATGGAAAACAGGAGGTTAGATAGAGAAAGATAAAAAATAAAATATAATATATGAAAAAAGCGAAAAAATCCCTGGCGGTTGTTGCGGTGCTGGCTGGACTGGCACTGGCTATGACTGCTTGTATGGGAAGCAAGAGCAATGCTATGGCTAATGGTTCCGAACTGGTGGGAGTTAGGGGGGCATCGGCAGGTGAAACCGCTCCTTTCGGTATGGTGGCAGTGAACAAGGGAAGCCTCAGAATTGGTCTGGAGGAGAACGATACCTTGTGGGGCTCTGCCTTTCCGCGAAAGGATATCAGTGTGGATGGCTTCTGGATGGACCAGCACGAAGTGAGCAATGCCAAATACAGACAGTTTGTGCACTGGGTGCGCGATAGCATCATCCGCGAACGCCTTGCAGATCCTGCCTTCGGTGGCGATGAAACCTTCAAAATTGAAGAGGATAAATATGGCGAACCTGTTACACCGCACCTGAACTGGAACAAACCCATCCCCTCTTTGCGCAAGGCAACAGAGGATGAGTTGCGTGCCATAGAGAGCGTATATGTAATTCACCCCATTGACGGTACAAAGATGCTGGATGCCAGCCAGATGAACTACAGGTATGAGGTTTATGACTATGCTATGGCTGCCAAGCGCAAATACAGGCTTGATCCAAATGAGCGTGACCTCAATACTGACAACAAGGTAGACGAGAACGAGGTGGTGATGATTTCCAAGGACACAGCCTGGATAGATGACGACGGCAAGATAGTGAGACAGACCATTACACGTCCGTTGAGCGGTCCGTGGGATTTCCTGAATACCTATATAGTAAATGTATATCCCGACACCACATGTTGGGTGAACGACTTTGACAATGCCGACAACGAGAGATATATGAAACTCTATTTCTCGCACTCTGCTTATGATGACTACCCTGTGGTGGGTGTAAACTGGGAGCAGGCAAATGCATTCTGCGCATGGCGTACGGACATGATGAACGTAGGTATGGGCGCTTATGCCAAACACTTGCAGCGCTATCGTCTGCCAAGCGAAGTGGAATGGGAGTATGCTGCCCGTGGCAAGGAAGGAAACGCCTTCCCTTGGGAGACAAAGGAGGTGAAGAGCGACAAGGGCTGTTTCTATGCCAACTTCAAACCCGACCGTGGCAACTATACCAAGGACGGAAGCCTGATAACATCGCGTTGCGGCATATTCAGTGCCAATTCATCGGGGTTATATGACATGGCAGGCAATGTGGCAGAGTGGACAAGTACAGTATATACCGAAGCCGGTGTGGAAGCCATGAGCGACATGAATCCGGAACTCAAGTACAATGCAGCCATAGAGGATCCGTACCGATTGAAGAAAAAGTCAGTAAGAGGCGGTTCGTGGAAGGACCCCGAAAGCATGATACGCTCGGCATGGCGAAGCTACGAATACCAGAACCAGCCACGCAGTTTCATAGGTTTCCGTTGTGTGAGAAGCATGGTAGTGGACAATACCAGAATGAAGAAAAAGTAAATATTAACCATAAATAAATCAGAATATCATGTTTATAATATATAAGATCCAGAAATGGATGGACACAATGGCAGGCCAGACCTTCATGCAGTATGCTTACAGCTGGGGTGCGGCAATCGTTATCTTGGGTACTCTTTTCAAGCTTACTCATCTGCCAGGAGCCAATTTGATGCTTTTCATTGGTATGGGCACTGAGGTATTTGTCTTTATACTGTCCGGTTTTGAGCGTGTGACAGAAAAACAGGAGGAGCAGCCTGTGCAGCAGCCTGTCTATACCCAGGTAGTGAGCCAGCCCATAACATCGGGCGTGCTGAACGCAGAAGGTGAGGGTGTAGTGATAGGTTCGCCCAGTTCTGTTTCTGCTCCGATAGATTCTGAGGCTTTGGCACAGGGCGCAGCCTTGAGTGCCGCAGCAGCAAGTCTTGCAAGTGCCGGACAGGCTGCCGCCGAGGCACAGTTGGCCTTGTCGCAGCTGAAGGGCGGAATGTCAATAGACGGTACACAGATTAGAGCAACCGACCCATCAGCAATAGAAGAGGCTGTGAAGAACTATGCCGATGAGCTGACTGAGTTGACCGAGGTTCTGTCAAGAGTGAAGGCACAGGCCGCACGCATGAGTACTGACAGTGAGGAGATGGAAAACCTTAATCGCACACTTACAGGCATAGCAACAGTGTATGAACTGCAGTTGCGCAACATCAGCAAGCAGGTAAGCACCATAGAGCAGATAGATGAGCAGACACGCAGAATGGCTTCGCAGATAGAGGAACTTAACAATGTCTATGCACGCATGATACAGGCTCTCACCATTAACATGGGAGTAGCACCAGGCCAGGTGCCTGCGGCAAATAATAAATAATACGGTAAAACCGCAGTATTCGTATTATGGGAAAGATAATAAAAAAGAAGATATCGCCACGTCAGAAGATGATAAATCTGATGTACGTCGTAATGATGGCCATGCTTGCACTGAATGTGAGCAGCGACGTGCTGAAGGGTTTTGACCTGGTTGACGAGAAGCTGACACACGCAACAGAGAATTCTGCCCGTGTCAACGAGGAGGTGTACAAAAGGTTTGAGCAGCAATACAGTGCCAATCCAGCCAAGGTAAAGGTGTGGTATGACAAGGCACAGGTGGTGCGAGGCATGACAGACTCGCTCTACACTCTGCTGGATGACCTGAAACTGAGCATCGTTAAAAAGAGCGACGGCGAGGAAGCCGACGTGAACAATATACGCAGAAAAGATGACTTGGAGGCTGCAACACAGGTGATGCTGGCACCCGTAGTGGGAAGAGGTGAGGAGCTTCATGAAGGCATAGTAAGTTATCGTGAGCGTGTTGTGGCAATGCTCGATGATGATGCGCAGCGTGAATTGGTGGAGAGTAACCTGAATACGGATGTTCCCATGAATGCCAAACTAATGGGTAAGAACTGGCAAGAGTATATGTTTGAATCGATGCCAACATCTGCTGCCGTAACAATATTGTCAAAGCTGCAGAACGATATAAGGTATGCCGAGGGACAGGTACTGAACGACCTTGTGAGAAACATTGATGAAAAGGACATTAGGGTGAACCAGTTGAATGCCTATGTTATACCAAGCAGCAGGACCGTGGTGCAGGGTGGAAAGTTCTCGGCACAGATAATAATGGCTGCAGTGGATACTACCAGACGTCCCACAATTTATATTGGTGACAGGGTAGTGACCGATGACCACGGTACCTATGAGATGTTCTGTACAAAGACAGGTGACTACACGCTGAAAGGACATATCGAGATGCTTGACGGCGAGGGACAGGTTGTGAAGAGAAACTTCCAGCAACAGTACACTGTGGTGGCTCCAAGTGCTACAGTCAGTGCAGATATAATGAATGTGCTGTATGCTGGATATGACAATCCAATGAGTGTCAGTGTTCCAGGTGTGCCAAACAACAAGGTAAGTTTGACAATGACGGGCGGTACCCTGAAACAGACAGCACCGGGCAGATATGTTGCCGTACCTACAAATGTCGGTGGAATGGCAGAATTTACGGTAACAGCGAACCAGGAAGGACGCAACCAGGTGATGGGCAAATTCAGTTACCGCGTTAGAAAACTTCCCGACCCAACAGCGTTCATTGCTGTGGGTGACGGTCAGTTCAAGGGTGGCAAGATCAGCAAGAGAGACTTGCTTGCTGCCAGTGGCATCAGTGCTGCCATAGACGACGGACTGCTGAATATACCATTCAGGGTGAAGGGCTTTGAAACGGTGTTCTTTGACAATCTGGGCAACGCTGTGCCAGAGGTGAGTGCCGGAGGTGGCTTTACAGAGAGACAGACAAACATGATGCGAGGACTGTCGCGCGGAAAGCGTTTCTTCATAACAAAGATACGTGCACAGGGACCTGATGGCATAGAGCGTACACTGAACGGTGCCGTGGAGGTGATAGTTAACTGATAGGACGAAATTTATAAGACTCACATTATATAGACAGATATGAAACGATTGTTTCTGATATTGGTGATGGCGGGCGTGGCTGTTTGTGTCAACGCACAGCCAGCTAAAAGAAGAGTGACCAACAGCAATGCCGAGGCCCAGCGTGGTGCAACAAAGTCGCAGAGTGCAACAACAGACAGGGCTGCCCTGATGTTTCCAGTGAAGCAGACTATGCCGGAGGATGTGGTGTGGCGCCGCGATGTTTACCGTACACTTGACCTTACCAAGGATGCTAATGCAGCATTGTACTATCCGGTAGAACCCAGAGGCAGACAGGTGAACCTGTTTACATATGTGTTCCGACTGATGCTTACGGGCAGAGTGAATGCATATACATATAATCTTGACGGAGTGGAGAGCTTTGAAAAGAAGGACAGGATGGAGGTGCGTGATGTGCTTGACAGATATAGCATATATTACGAGGAGAAGGACGGCAAGTTTGTTGTTGAGAACAATGATGTGCCATCGGCAGAGGTGACTCGTTACTATATCAAGGAGAGTGTCTACCTTGACCAGCGCACTGGTACCTTTTCAACAAAGGTGACAGCGATTTGCCCTGTGCTGATGCGCGGAGCAGACGAGTTTGGAGGCGAGGCTACTCCCTATCCCTTGTTCTGGCTTAACTATGACGAGGTGGCGCCATGGTTGGCACGACTGCCGATGATGACAAGCAACTTGAACAATGTTACCAACATGACGGTAGATGACTACTTTACCATGAACCGTTATGACGGTAAGATTTACAAGACCAACAACATGCAGGGGCTGGCACTGACAAATTACTGCAAGACCGACTCTGCCATGCTGAAGGAACAGAAGAAGATAGAGAAGGAAATAGTAGACTTTGAGGAAAAGGTGTGGGGACACATGAGTGCCGAAGACAGCATCAAGGCAGCAAAGGAGGATAGCATCAGAATTGCACAGGGTGGAACCAAGACCAAGAAGAGCATTTCGGGCAGAAGAGGTTCTGGCGGCAGCCAGTCTAATGCTTCGGTAAAAGCAAAGAAAACCAAGAGCAATGGCGGTGGCGGTTCATCTGCTCCAAGAGTGAGTGTGCGCAGACAGAGAAGATAAAATCATAACACTAAAAAAGAAACAGTATGAGAAAGCTGATATTGGCAATTGCCATGCTATTGAGTGCTACAGCATCCATGGCAGAGGAGAAAATAATAAATTGGGGCATAGAGGCCGGTATGAACTTCAATACCCTTAGATTTGACAAAGATATGTTTGAGAGTAGCAACAGACTTGGATTCTTTGTAGGTCCGAAGATAAAAGTGAACTCTCCATTGCTGGGTTTTGGCGCTGATGCGGCTTTATTGTACAGCCTGAATAGTGCACAGGTTTATTTTCACGATACGGATTATAGCGGCATATACTATCCTAGCGAGATGAAAAGGAACAAGAGTATGTCGTATATTGAGGTTCCAATGAATATCCGCTATACGTTCGGCATAAGTGTGATTTCGTTGTACCTTGCAACAGGTCCGCAGTTTAACTACTGTGTAAGTTCGGACAATACGGTTCGTGACCTTTTCTATGGTCATGTGCCTTATGACTATTCTCGTGCAACATGGGGATGGAACTTTGGCGGTGGCATAGAAATAGTGAATCACGTGCAGCTGGGTGTGACATATACCATGCCTATAAGCAATAACGGCAACCTGTCGTGGAGCGACATGGACAACCTTTTCTCAAGCTACACACAGAGCACAGTGAAGGTTCGTCTGGCATATTATTTCTAAGAACAACGCAGTAAACTGAATGTATGCAGACTGTATAGTGCCCTTGCCGATAGAGGGTGTTTTTACATACAATATTCCAACCCACTTGACCCATCTGGTTCAGGTGGGTTGCCGTGTGAATGTACCTTTCGGACAAAAGAAGCAGTATGCGGCTCTGGTGACAAGGGTGCATGACGATAAACCTACATACGAGACAAAGGATGTCATTGCCGTGCTGGAACAGCAGACAATGCTCCTGCCCAATCAGCTGGCATTGTGGCAATGGGTGGCAGAGTACTATATGTGCACTTTGGGAGAGGTGTATAAGGCTGCCATTCCTTCGGGATTGAAGGAGAAGGACGGCATTGTGACGTATAGACCACGAACCGTGGACTTTGTACGCATTAAGGAGGACTATCTTGAAGCAACAAAGCTAAATGCCCTGCTTGCAACGTTGAAGACAGCACGCAAGCAACAACATCTGTTGATGAGATATATAGAGCTGACAGGCGTGAATGCCGCTCTGACTTTGCAGAATCCGGGGCTTGTCAAAGAGATAACCAAGGAGGAGGTGCTGAAGGCTTCGGGATGCACAGCCATGATACTTAAAGCTTTATGCGAAAGAGGTGTGCTGGAGGAGTATGAGAAGACTGTGGACAGGATTCCAACCAATAGCATACCTGCGGATTTGCTGCTGCCAACGCTATCAGAAGCACAGCAAGGGGCAAAACTGGCGATAGAGACAGAATGGAAGAAAAGGGACGTGTGTCTGTTGCATGGTGTGACGGCAAGCGGAAAGACTGAGATATACATTCATCTGATTAACGAAGCTCTTCAGAAGGGCATGCAGGTGTTGTTCCTGTTGCCTGAGATAGTGCTCACAAGTCAGTTGACCGACAGGCTGAGGAAGGTTTTTGGTGACAGACTGGGAGTATATCATAGCAAACATACGGATGCCGAGCGTGTGGAGGTGTACAGAAAGCAGGTTTCTGACAATCCGTACGATATACTGATAGGCGTGCGCAGCAGTGTATTGCTGCCTTTCCGTAATCTGGGACTGGTGATAGTTGACGAGGAACACGAGACAAGTTTTAAGCAGGCAGAACCAGCACCAAGATATCATGCCAGAAATGTGGCGCTGATGATGGCACACATGGCTAAAGCCAAGGTGGTTCTGGGTACGGCAACGCCTTCGCTGGAGACATACAGCAATGCTCGGGCAGGAAAGTATGGCTACGTGTCTTTGTCAAAGAGATATGGCAACGTGTCATTGCCTGAAATAGAGGTAGTGGATATTGCCGAGCTGAAACGCAAGAAATTGATGAAAGGCATATTCTCGCCATTGCTGTTGAAGGAAATAAGGGAGGCTCTGGAAAGGAAACAGCAGGTTATTCTGTTCCAAAACCGCAGAGGGTTTGCCCCTATACTGGAGTGTCAGGTGTGCGGATGGGTTCCGCAGTGTCCGAGATGTGATGTTAGTCTGACACACCACAAACGTTCAAATCGTCTGGTTTGCCACTATTGCAGCTATGTGCAGGAGATACCGCATAGATGTCCGCAATGTGAGAGCGAGAAGCTGAGTTGCAAGGGATATGGCACAGAGAGGATAGAGGATGAACTTAAGATGCTATATCCGGATGCCAGGGTTATGAGAATGGATCTTGACACCACACGGAGCAGAACTTCATACGAGGGTATAGTCAAGGGATTTCAGCGTGGAGAAGCTGATATATTGATTGGTACGCAGATGGTGGTGAAGGGACTGGACTTCAGAAAGGTGAGTGTGGTGGGTATCCTTAATGCCAGCACTATGTTAAACCAACCTGACTTCAGAAGTTATGAGAGAGCCTTTCAGATGATGACGCAGGTTGCCGGCAGAGCTGGACGCTCGTCTGGTGTGTCGGACGGTGGCAGAGGAAAGGTGGTATTGCAGGTTCATGATGCCAAGCAGACAACGGTGCAACAGGTGGTGAGAGGGGATTATAGGGCAATGTTTGCCGAACAGATGGAGGAGAGGAAATTGTTCAACTATCCGCCGTTATGCCGACTGATATATGTGTACATGAAACATAAGGACGAGGGTGTGCTGGAGCATTTGGCAGAAGAGATGGCGAGAATGTTGAGAATGGTATTCGGGCAGAGAGTGTTGGGACCGGATTTGCCAGCCATTGCCAGGGTGCAGACAATGTATATAAGAAAGGTGTGCCTAAAGGTGGAACTTGAGGCCAATATGTCTGAGGTGCGCCGAAGATTGCGTGAGATGCAGGTGTACCTGACATCACAGCCGCAATATAAGTCGGCTGTGGTGTTTTACGACGTAGACTGAAGGGAACGGAAAAGTGCAAACCTTAGCGAACGGAAATGTGAAAGGTGAAAACGGAAAACTAACAACAAGTAACCAAGAACCGTAAACTGATTACGGAACCGCCTTCTTTCTCTCCCTGAGACAGGGAGAGTACCCGCAGGGGGAGAGGGTGGATAATGCAAACGGAAAACGGAAAAGTGCAAACGGAAAACTTAACCGCCTTCTTTCTCTCCCTGAGACATGGGCGAAGAGGGTCTTTAGAAGAATGACTTGATGTCATTCTGTGCCCTCTGAGGGTCGCAATCCCCATTGCGACGTGCGGACAACCCCGCAGGGGGAGAGGGTGGATGATGTAAACGGAAAACTGAACCGTCTTCTTTTCTCTCCCAGAGACAGGGAGAACTCCAGCAGGGGGATGAGGAAAATGGAAATTTATCTTCCAGTTCCGTTTCTGGTCATTTCTTTAGTTCCGGATACTGTATTCTAGTGTGATAGATGGTCTGAAGCTTGTTTTTCAAAACCTCTTTGGCATTCTCCAGATCGAGGAATGTGATAGGAGCCTGGTTGAAGTGTCCTTCTGCCAACTGGCCGTTGACAATCTTGTCAACAAGGTCGGAGATACTTTCTTCAGTGATTTCTTTTAGGCTGCGACTTGCTGCTTCTACGGCATCGCACATCATAAGTATGGCCTGCTCCATGGTTTGTGGTTCAGGACCAGGATAGGTGAATCGGGTAGGGTCTATTTCCATATCGGGGCACTTGTTCTGTGCGTTGATGTAGAAATAGCGTGTGATGCTCTTGCCGTGGTGGGTGGTAATGAAGTCCTTGACCACTTGTGGCAGTTTGTACTTGTCAGCAAGGGAAAGACCTTCGCGAATGTGACTGATGATAATCTGTGCCGACTGGACATCGGTAAGGCGGTCGTGTGGGTTGATGCTTCGCTGGTTTTCTGTAAAGAAGACAGGATGGCGTGTCTTGCCAATGTCGTGATACAGTGCTCCAGTACGGACAAGCTGGCTCTTGGCTCCAAGTTTCTCTGCTACGGCAGCAGCGAGGTTGGCAACCTGCATGCTATGCTGGAAGGTGCCAGGTGCTTCTTCTGACATGAGGCGAAGAAGAGGATTGTTGGCATTGGAAAGTTCGATGAGGGTGACGTTGCTGGTGAATCCGAAGATGCGTTCAACAGGGATGAGCAAAAGATAGGATATCATCAGAAGCAAACAACCGATGGAGATGCCAATGAGGTCGGTATAGTCGACGTCTTCAATCAAAAGAACGCGGCGGTCGACCAATTGGATGCTGATATATGCCAAAACAGATACAGCAAGGACAATGAGTATGGCACGGAAGAGTTCGGAGCGTTGTGTGAGCTGGCGCAGACTGATAATGGCTGTTAGGCCGGCAAGTATCTGTATGGTAATAAAATTGGCAGGTTGGGCAACGGCAACAGCGCTCATCAATATTGTCATAAGGTGGGCGATGAAGGCGGTGCGGCTGTCCATAAAGATGCGGACAAAGATGGGGGTGATGCAGTATGGAATGAGGTACGGACTTAAGTCGGTGTGGACAACGAGTGCGTAAGTGAGCAAGGGAAAGATGAGGAACAAAGAGCAGGTGAGCAGCATTGAACGGGTACTGATAAGGTAGTCGTTGCGGAACTGCAGGAAATAGAGTAAAAAGAGTACAACTATAAGTCCGGCATAGACAGCCTGCCCAAGGAGATTCAGGAAGATTTCAGTGCTTGATTTCTCATTCTCGCCAATGAAATGGTGCATGCTCTCAAGTATGCGGAAGGTTTCAGCATCTATAATCTCACCACGGTCAACTATTTTCTGGCCTGTAATGACTTGCCCGATATATGGAGTGATGAGGTTTTCAAGTTCGGAGAGTAGCTGCTGACTTTTTTTCTCGTCATATCTCAGGTTGGCAACAAGGAAACGGTTCAGCTTGCAATTTACAAGAATGTCACGTTTGAGAGTGGTGCTGTCGGCTATGCCAATTAGGGTTTCGTAGGCTGTTTTGGCAGTGTAGACGTCAGAGATGGAGTGAAGGGTGGATATGTTGTCCGAAATGATACGGATGGAACTTATGTTTGGCGTATTGATGGTGGCGTAGTCGGTGACAGAGATAATGCCTCTGTCATAGATTGCCCTCAGCTCTGATTCAATGGCCTGCTCGTAGTGCGCAGGAACTGTTGCCTTTAGTTCTGTTGCAAAGGTGTTGTGCCATTCGTTGATGATACTGTCGGCAACATTCTTCCGATATGTAAAATAGGGTATGTGGTAATGGCGGATGCTGTCTTTTTCGTATTCAAGTTGTGTCTCGCTCTTGAGGATGGGGAAACTGTCTTCAGCAATGAGAGTGCTGTAGTCCCAGACACCACCTTCGTGGTAGTGATAGGTGCGGGTGCTCTCACGGGGCATGAAGAGTACAAATATGGCGATAAGTAATACTGCCGACAGACTACGGATGATGTAGTCGCGGCGTGTCCATTTTGTGCGATGATTGAATCTGCTCATTCTTTTGATTGTTTTTTATCGGTTGCGAATTTACAAAAAAAATGTCTGCTAATAGAAAAAAAGTTTGTATTTTTGTGGCAATATTAACTATAATATAATAATGTAATGACAGAAAGAAGAGTAAGGGTTCGTTTCGCACCCAGTCCTACCGGACCATTGCACATCGGTGGTGTGCGTACGGCACTATATAACTATTTGTTTGCTCGTCAGAATGGTGGAGATTTTATTTTCCGTATTGAGGATACCGACTCAGGGCGTTTTGTGCCTGGAGCAGAGGAGTACATTGTAGAGTCATTCAAATGGCTTGGTATAAAGTTTGACGAAGGTGTAGGTTTTGGAGGTGAGCACGGACCGTATCGCCAGAGTGAGAGAAGGGATATTTATCGTGAGTATGTCAAGGTGCTTTTGGATGCAGGCAAGGCTTATATCGCTTTTGATACTCCGGAGGAACTGGATGCAAAGCGCCAGGAGATAGAGAATTTCCAATATGATGCAAAGACACGTGGCATGATGCGCAACTCGCTGACAATGCCAAAGGAGCAGGTGGAAGAACTGATAGAGTCGGGGCATCCTTATGTTGTGCGTTTTCTGATAGAACCAGGAGAGGATGTGCATGTGGACGATATCATCAGAGGTGATGTGGTTATAAATTCAAGCATTCTTGATGATAAGGTACTGTACAAGAGTGCTGACGACTTGCCAACATACCATCTGGCCAATATTGTGGACGACCATCTGATGGAGGTGACGCATGTTATCCGTGGCGAGGAGTGGCTGCCAAGCGCTCCATTGCACGTATTGCTGTACCGCGCCTTCGGCTGGCAGGATACTATGCCTCGTTTTGCACATCTCTCACTGCTGCTGAAACCAGTGGGCAATGGTAAGCTGTCCAAGCGTGATGGCGATAAGTTGGGCTTCCCCGTGTTCCCTTTAGAGTGGCATGATCCCAAGAGCGGAGAGGTGAGCAGCGGTTATCGTGAGAAGGGCTATTTGCCAGAGGCAGTGATAAATTTCTTGGCTTTGCTTGGTTGGAATCCTGGTGAAGAGGGTTCTGAATTATTCTCTCTTGAAGAACTTGTCAAATTGTTTGACCTGAGCAAGTGCTCAAAGAATGGTGCCAAGTTTGACTTCGTGAAGGCTGCATGGTTCAATCATCAGTATATGGTGCGCCGTGAGGATAGTGAGTGGGCACCGGAGTTTGGAAAGGTATTGAAGGCTCAGGGTATTGAAGCTACTGATGAACAGATGGCCGAGGTTGTGCGAATGATGAAGATGAAGGTTATTGAGTATGTTGATGCACAGGGGAATAAGAAAAAACGCAATATCAGTTTTGCTTCCGACTTGTGGCCTCTGACTAAGTTCTTCTTTGTCACTCCTGTCTCATTCGATAAGGAAGACAAGTTCGTGAAGAAGAATTGGAAGGAAACGACAGCAGAGGATATGAGACAGTTTGCTTCTGTGCTTGAGACTGTGGAGGAATGGAACGTTGAGGGAATGAAAGCTATTTGTGACCCATGGGTGGAGCAAAGCGGCGTGAAGCCATGGAATGCTTGGCGTGTGTGTCTCGTTGGCGAGGGACAAGGTCCTGATATGTATGAACTGGCTGCTTTTTTGGGTAAGGAAGAGACCTTGCGCAGAATGGCATTTGCCGTGGAAACCCTGGGCTAATCCGATATAAACTAATAACATGGCTATAATAAAGACACTGAAGGGTATGCCTGCTCCCCGATTCGGCAAGCACTGCTATTTATCAGAAGGAGCAGTGATTGCTGGTGACGTTGAGATGGGTGATGACTGCACGGTATGGTTCAATGCTGTAGTCAGGGGTGATGTTCACTTTATCAAGATAGGCAATAGAACCAATATACAGGACAATTCATGTCTGCATACCTTGAACGGCAAAGCGCCTTGTATTTTGGGCGATGATGTTACCATAGGTCATTCTGTGACCTTGCACGGATGTGAGATAAAGGATGGTGCTCTGGTGGGAATGGGTGCTACTGTGTTGGATCATGCTGTTGTGGGCCGTGGCGCTATTGTTGCCGCAGGTGCTTTGGTGCTGAGTAATACCGTCATCGGCGATGGTGAACTGTGGGCTGGAGTTCCTGCAAAGTTCGTTAAAAAGGTAGATGCTGAACAGGCCCAGACTTTGAATAAGACCTATGCGCGACACTATGTAGAGTATAGTGATTGGTACAGAGAGGCGGATAGCAATCCAGAGAATACACAGAATGTAACAACAAGCGATGAGTATGTCTATAGAGGATAAAATCCGTGCTGTGCGCGAGTGGATGGACAAGGAGGGGCTGGATGCCTTGGTTGTCCCCACTGATGATCCTCATGGTTCTGAGTATTTGGCAGAGCATTGGCAGTGCCGCAGGTGGCTGACAGGATTTACAGGCAGTGCTGGTACGGCAGTGGTAACACGTGATGAGGCTCTGCTGTGGACTGACTCGCGTTATTGGCTTCAGGCAGAGGAGCAACTGAGTGGAACAGAATTCCGTTTGATGAAGGACGGTATGGATGTGGATATCCACGAATGGCTTGAGGCGCATTGTAATGAAGTTCGTTGGAGTTACAATGAACCTTTCGATGAGATTTGGAAGGACCGTCCCTCCTTGCCTTGCAGCAAGGCATGGGTGATGGAGGATGAGGTGGCAGGAGAGTCTGCGAAGAGCAAGTTGCAACGTATTGTTGACTATCTGTCGCTAAATGGTAGTGATGGTATCTATGTTTCAGACCTTGCCGAGGTAGCTTGGGTGCTGAATATCCGAGGGAATGACATTGCTTACAATCCTTATGTGATATCTTTCCTGTATGTCAGTGCTGATGGTAATCATGTGCTATATGTCAATAAAGAACAGGTAGAGGGCGTTAAGCCTTATCTGTCTGGATTGGGCATAGATATAGAACCTTATGACGAAGGACTGGTGCGTTACTGTGGCAAGACACCTGTTGCCTTGTGGAAATCACAGAAGAATCCGATTGAGCAGGAAGGTTTCCGTAAGGCGCATGTTCATGACGGTATCGCGATGGTACGCTTCCTTAAGAAGATAGAGGAGGCGATAGCTCATGGAGAACAGGTTACGGAACTATGGGTAGATAGAGAGCTGACCGCCTTGCGTGCGGAACAGTCTGGCTTTCTGTCGCTTAGTTTTGAGACTATTGCTGGTTTTGGCCCACATGGCGCTATTGTACATTACGAGGCTACGGAGGAAACAGATGCAGAGATTTCTCCCAACGGTTTGCTTCTGTTGGATAGTGGTGCGCACTACAATTGCGGTACGACAGATATAACGCGAACAATCGCTATAGGAGAACCAACAGAAGAGGAAAAACGTGTCTATACGCTTGTGCTCAAAGGGCATCTGCAGTTACAAGCGATGCGCTTCCCACAGGGAACTACAGGTTTGCAGTTGGATACGATTGCCAGAGCGGCAATGTGGCGTGAGGGTTATGACTTTGGACATGGTACAGGGCACGGAGTGGGGCATGTGCTGGGAGTTCATGAGGGACCTGTACAGATAAGGAAGAACCATCGTGCAGACACAATTCTTCCTGTGCAGGTAGGGCAGGTTATTACAGACGAACCTGGAATATATGTTCAAGGCAGGTTTGGCGTGCGCATAGAGAATTGTTTGCTGTGCGTCCAGTCTCAGAAAACAGATTTTGGAAGTTTCCTAATGTTTGAACCATTGACTCTGTGTCCCTATGACAGAAAACTGATAGTCCCAGAGATGCTTACCAATGAAGAACGCCAATGGCTCAATGGTTATCATGAGAAGGTTTATGAGGTACTGTATCCGCTTCTCGGTAATGAGGCAGATAGGGCTTGGCTTGAGAATGCAACGGCACCTATTTGAAGGTAATTGTAAACCTTATGTTGCAAAACAATTGTCAATCGGTAAAAATAACGCATTAGCGTTGCTTGGTATTTGAAAAATACTTATCTTTGTTGGTGATAAATAGAATCTTAAAACTTAAATAAGAAAATTATGGCTTTTTTAACTGACGAAAAACTTCTTATTGTTGGTGCTGGTGGTATGATCGGTTCTAACATGGTACAGAGCGCTTTGATGCTGGGTCTGACTCCCAACATTTGTTTGTATGATATTTTCGAACCTGGTGTTCATGGTGTAGCTGACGAGATGGCACATTGCGGTTTCCCCGGTGCTAACATCACTTGGACTACTAACCCCGAGGAGGCTTTCACTGGTGCCAAGTATATCGTTTCTTCAGGTGGCGCTCCCCGTAAGGAGGGTATGACCCGCGAGGATCTACTGAAGGGTAACTGTCAGATTGCTGCTGAGTTTGGTGACTTCATCAAGAAGTACTGCCCCGATGTTAAGCATGTTGTTGTAATCTTCAACCCCGCACCCTTCAAGAGAAACGAAACAGTTGACCTTCGTCTTGAAATCCCCGCAGAGTGGAAGGCAGACAGCTTTGAAATTCTTGATGAAAACGACAACGTAATCAAGTATCAGGTGCTTACAACCAACAAGGCAAATGCACAGATTATTCAGAATCCCAACGATACTGCAAACGTTCTTCATACACAGCAGTATTACGTTGCAGCTGAGGTTTATGATATTCCCGCAATGGGTTACAAAACCTTCAAGGTTCGTCCTCTTTACAACGTTCGTGCAACAACTCCCGTAACACTTGTTAAAACAACAAACGTTATGGAAAACGAATTCCTCAAGGTAAGCTTCAACCACAACGGTACATTTAACGTTGTTGATAAAGAAACAGGCAAGGAATTCAAAAACCTTGGTTACTTCAAGGACAGCGGTGAAATCGGTAACCCCTGGCAGCACGTTGCTCCCGAATGTGATGAAACCTTCACAACACTCGGTGAACAGGCTAATGTAACGCTTCTCCGTCACGGTGAATTTGAAACAACATTCAAAATCACAATGCGTTGGGAGCTTCCCGAAAAACGCGCATTTGATGAAAAGTCAAGAAGTGAGCACAAGCTTCCCAATGATATTGAAAGTCTTGTTACACTCCGCAAGGGTGCAAAGTTTGTTGAGATTGAAACAACAATCAACGGCAAGCCCGATACAACAGGCTTCTCCTTGACAGGTTATTTTATGGATACCATATATAACGAGCATGATATTATTCCCAACAAGAATTGTTGATATAAACAGGGGTCCCAGTGTTACAAGATACGAATTACAGCCGTCAGCAGGCGTTAAAATTTCTAAGATAACGGGTCTCGCTGATGATATCGCACTCAATCTTGCA